>Ga0164241_10000098_pt1 | contig 214460 bp, 179 predicted proteins | sample OricomyardsoilBY_FD_108780 | JGI IMG/M metagenome (GOLD analysis project Ga0164241, IMG submission 108780) | Backyard soil microbial communities from Emeryville, California, USA - Original compost - Back yard soil (BY) | ecosystem: Environmental > Terrestrial > Soil > Unclassified | place... | reverse complement strand
TCGGCCCTGAACTCCGGCGTAAACACGCGCCGCTTCCGTCGTTGCTGCTTCTTGACCATGGCTCACTCCTTGCGCATTCTCGCGCCAATTGAGGTGTCCACGAAAGCGGGGGATTTTCACTCCCACGGTGCGGCTCGAGTGAAACCGCTTCAATGGGGCCGCCGTGTGAACACGGCGGAAGGCACCGGCAGAGGGTCTCTGAGGCAGCTGTAACCCCGGCTTCAATGGGGCCGCCGTGTGAACACGGCGGAAGGGCTGGGGCATGGCAACACTACCACCGTATCTGACCACTGCTTCAATGGGGCCGCCGTGTGAACACGGCGGAAGGTCTCGCCTTTGCGACCTAGGATGCCCAGCTGCACGCCGCTTCAATGGGGCCGCCGTGTGAACACGGCGGAAGGCCACCTACGGCGTCGTGGGCCTCAATAACGAGCTGGAGCTTCAATGGGGCCGCCGTGTGAACACGGCGGAAGGCACTGGGCGAGGACTTTCTCAACCGCGGCGTGCCGGCTTCAATGGGGCCGCCGTGTGAACACGGCGGAAGGGATTCTGAAGGCTTACCAGCCGATGCAGAACGCTCTCCGCTTCAATGGGGCCGCCGTGTGAACACGGCGGAAGGTCGGAAGCCTACTGACCTACCTCCGGCGCTACCAGGTGCTTCAATGGGGCCGCCGTGTGAACACGGCGGAAGGCTCCTCAGCCTGGCATGCTCTGCTGGCTGGGGACGACACGCTTCAATGGGGCCGCCGTGTGAACACGGCGGAAGGCGCCCGCCGTGCCGGTGAGCTCGGCTTCGACACCAAGGAAGGCTTCAATGGGGCCGCCGTGTGAACACGGCGGAAGGGCCTGCGCTTCGTCTGGCGATACGACTATCCCACGGTGCTTCAATGGGGCCGCCGTGTGAACACGGCGGAAGGCAGATTGAAACGAACGGCACCCTGACGCGCAGGGGATTGCTTCAATGGGGCCGCCGTGTGAACACGGCGGAAGGCCGAACTCAGCTGGCCCGCCGCCGTGCTGAGCTGCTGGCTTCAATGGGGCCGCCGTGTGAACACGGCGGAAGGGTATTTCAGTGCGGCCACTGCGGCCTGTACCACGTGAGCAGCGCTTCAATGGGGCCGCCGTGTGAACACGGCGGAAGGTCCGTCGAGCCCGGCAAGCCCGTCGGCACGCTCACGGCTTCAATGGGGCCGCCGTGTGAACACGGCGGAAGGCCGCGAAGAGAGCTGCGAATCGAGCTGCGAATAGAGCCGCGCTTCAATGGGGCCGCCGTGTGAACACGGCGGAAGGCCTCGCGCTCTCATCAAGGAATTGCAGGCTGAGCCATGCTTCAATGGGGCCGCCGTGTGAACACGGCGGAAGGCTCACGTGGCCTGCTCCTCAGCGCAGCGCCTGATGTCCGGCTTCAATGGGGCCGCCGTGTGAACACGGCGGAAGGGACGAGCGAACGGCGGAGGACTGGGAGGCCCACAGTGCTTCAATGGGGCCGCCGTGTGAACACGGCGGAAGGAACACGCGTCTGCGCTCCTCTGACCCTGTCCTCCGGCTTCAATGGGGCCGCCGTGTGAACACGGCGGAAGGTATCAGACTTTCGGCTGGAGGCGGGCATGAGCGTAGATTGCGCTTCAATGGGGCCGCCGTGTGAACACGGCGGAAGGACCTGGAAGGCGACAAGGTTGGGATTGTCCTCAAGCTGCTTCAATGGGGCCGCCGTGTGAACACGGCGGAAGGTCGTCATACCCGATGTGGGTAAACTCGAAGCTGAGGCTTCAATGGGGCCGCCGTGTGAACACGGCGGAAGGGCTCGGGCGCTGGGCCACATCAAGCTCGTCGAGGCGCTGCTTCAATGGGGCCGCCGTGTGAACACGGCGGAAGGGAACTTCGCCCGCCAACCCATGGCGTCGCGGTCGCTGGTGCTTCAATGGGGCCGCCGTGTGAACACGGCGGAAGGCCGCGGCTGGGTAGCTACCGCAGCGTCGTTCGACGTGCTTCAATGGGGCCGCCGTGTGAACACGGCGGAAGGTCTCCCGCTGCCGTTGCCCTAAGGGAGCACTACCGGCTTCAATGGGGCCGCCGTGTGAACACGGCGGAAGGATAAATGCCGCGGCGGTAACCGCGGCGCAGAAAGAAAGCTTCAATGGGGCCGCCGTGTGAACACGGCGGAAGGCAGAAAACATCGCCGATCGCGTGGAGCGTCTCTTGGCTGCTTCAATGGGGCCGCCGTGTGAACACGGCGGAAGGGGCCAACGAGGGGTTGTTGACCAGCATCGAGCGGATGCTTCAATGGGGCCGCCGTGTGAACACGGCGGAAGGTCCGTGGCCGCGGTGAAGAAAGACGCGGCCAAGCAATCGCTTCAATGGGGCCGCCGTGTGAACACGGCGGAAGGCTGTATGTCTACCTCTCCGAGGTACTCGCGGCCCTCGGCTTCAATGGGGCCGCCGTGTGAACACGGCGGAAGGCTCTCCGCCGTCGCTGTTGCTGATGACGGAGCCAGAGGGCGCTTCAATGGGGCCGCCGTGTGAACACGGCGGAAGGTGAGCGGGTCTTTATGGGGGCAAAAATGCCTGGCGCGCTTCAATGGGGCCGCCGTGTGAACACGGCGGAAGGGCGCATTGCCGGCTACAAGAAGGGCGCGAGCCAAAGCTTCAATGGGGCCGCCGTGTGAACACGGCGGAAGGCGCTCGACCCGGCGCTCGACGTGCTGTCCGCCTTCTTGCTTCAATGGGGCCGCCGTGTGAACACGGCGGAAGGAACAACCAGCTCGACGACCCGTTCGCGGTGCAGGCTGGCTTCAATGGGGCCGCCGTGTGAACACGGCGGAAGGGATTCAAGCCTCCCCGGGCGGCGGCACGTTGCTGGGCTTCAATGGGGCCGCCGTGTGAACACGGCGGAAGGTAGTTCGGCCTCTTTCACCGCGCCCCCTTCGTCCTGGCTTCAATGGGGCCGCCGTGTGAACACGGCGGAAGGGCGTTGTGCATGCGCGCGAGAGTGGCTCGAGCGCGTGGCTTCAATGGGGCCGCCGTGTGAACACGGCGGAAGGTACTTCTGGCCGCCCCACCAGCAGCACTGAACCGAACAGCTTCAATGGGGCCGCCGTGTGAACACGGCGGAAGGGCGAAGTCCACGACCATCTTGGTTCCCGAGTAGAGGCTTCAATGGGGCCGCCGTGTGAACACGGCGGAAGGCAGACCCTCATGACCACCTACATGATGGCGGGCATGCTTCAATGGGGCCGCCGTGTGAACACGGCGGAAGGAGCCCAGTCGTCGGCACCTCGAAGCCGCCGGCCATGGTGCTTCAATGGGGCCGCCGTGTGAACACGGCGGAAGGTGTCGGAGCAGCCGAGTCGTTCGGCGGCGTGAAAAGTGCTTCAATGGGGCCGCCGTGTGAACACGGCGGAAGGATCGAGCCCATCGAGAGCGACCTGCAGGCCAAGAAAGAGCTTCAATGGGGCCGCCGTGTGAACACGGCGGAAGGTTGGGAGGCCGACCGGCGGCACGGCAGGGAGACCCGGCGGCTTCAATGGGGCCGCCGTGTGAACACGGCGGAAGGCTCGAACGTCGCGACAGAGTGAGCGCCGACGTCCAAGCTTCAATGGGGCCGCCGTGTGAACACGGCGGAAGGACTATCGGAGCAGGAGGCCTGGTCATGGCTCACCAGGCTTCAATGGGGCCGCCGTGTGAACACGGCGGAAGGGGGTCAACTGGCAGGACGATGAACGAGCAGGGCACCATGCTTCAATGGGGCCGCCGTGTGAACACGGCGGAAGGACCGTCATACACTCCGACCAGCCTCAGCTCCAGCGGCTCGCTTCAATGGGGCCGCCGTGTGAACACGGCGGAAGGCTGCCTTGCGCGTCTGGGTCGGTTTCTTCGTTGTAGCTTCAATGGGGCCGCCGTGTGAACACGGCGGAAGGTCGCCAAGCCGGTGCTCCTTTTACCACTTCATTTGGCTTCAATGGGGCCGCCGTGTGAACACGGCGGAAGGTCACGCGCTCATCGAGTGTCCGGAGGAACCATGTCCGAGCTTCAATGGGGCCGCCGTGTGAACACGGCGGAAGGAGCGGTCTTCGGCGCCGTCGGCGAGTTCGAGCGTGTCGCTTCAATGGGGCCGCCGTGTGAACACGGCGGAAGGCGGGGTCGTCTGCGGCGGAGGCGCTGCCCTCGTTCGCGCTTCAATGGGGCCGCCGTGTGAACACGGCGGAAGGTCGATCCGCAGCAAAAACTCGGGCTATTGCTGAAGGTCACGCTTCAATGGGGCCGCCGTGTGAACACGGCGGAAGGATCACGAGTACCTGCTGCTCACCCTGCAGTGGGTCGGCTTCAATGGGGCCGCCGTGTGAACACGGCGGAAGGTGACCGACGACCAGGTGCTCGACATACAGATTATCGAGCTTCAATGGGGCCGCCGTGTGAACACGGCGGAAGGAGCTGTCGTGCCATACGACAATCGCCAGGGCGGCTGGCTTCAATGGGGCCGCCGTGTGAACACGGCGGAAGGGTTGCAGGCCTCGTTCTGAACCGTGAACGATCCGTGGCTTCAATGGGGCCGCCGTGTGAACACGGCGGAAGGTCGAGCGGGTCACCGAAAATGGCCGTGATGCCCTTCCGGCTTCAATGGGGCCGCCGTGTGAACACGGCGGAAGGTTACCGTGAGCGGGACCGTGTCCCACTGTTGATTGAAGCTTCAATGGGGCCGCCGTGTGAACACGGCGGAAGGGTGGTTGCCCGTAGCGGACGTGTTGCTGAAGGCGTGTGCTTCAATGGGGCCGCCGTGTGAACACGGCGGAAGGCTCGGAGAGCTTGTCCGAGGAGCCCTCGTTGTTGTCGTCGCTTCAATGGGGCCGCCGTGTGAACACGGCGGAAGGCCCCAACCACGAAAAGACGGGGTTCTTGCTGGCGGAGCTTCAATGGGGCCGCCGTGTGAACACGGCGGAAGGCGCAGAGGCGCGCGCGTCGATCGCCGGTGGCGCCGTTGCTTCAATGGGGCCGCCGTGTGAACACGGCGGAAGGCGCACGAAGACGCGGAGGCGGAGCACGTGCCCGAGCCCGCTTCAATGGGGCCGCCGTGTGAACACGGCGGAAGGCTTGCCGGCCTTCATGCTCTTGATCACCCAATCGACCGCTTCAATGGGGCCGCCGTGTGAACACGGCGGAAGGCATGACGAAGGTGCGGACGCCCCAAAGCCCGACCAGGCTTCAATGGGGCCGCCGTGTGAACACGGCGGAAGGGTCCTTCGTGGTGCCGCGACCGCGCGCGATGCAGTCGACGCTTCAATGGGGCCGCCGTGTGAACACGGCGGAAGGGAGTCCTCTTTCAGGGAGACCACGGGCGGGTCTTTGGCTTCAATGGGGCCGCCGTGTGAACACGGCGGAAGGAAGGCGGCAGGCCACTCCGCCCCCGACGCGAAAGCCGCTTCAATGGGGCCGCCGTGTGAACACGGCGGAAGGCGTCGGGTCGGTGCACAAGTCCGGGCTCTTGATGTCGCCGCTTCAATGGGGCCGCCGTGTGAACACGGCGGAAGGACCCTGCAAGGGCGCGTCGGGGCTGCTGAGTGCTGAGGCTTCAATGGGGCCGCCGTGTGAACACGGCGGAAGGTTGGGCGAGCTGGTGGCGCTGGGCATGGGGGTAGGGTGCTTCAATGGGGCCGCCGTGTGAACACGGCGGAAGGACCCTGTGGCCCGTGGGGTCGGCTTCGGCGAAACTTGCTTCAATGGGGCCGCCGTGTGAACACGGCGGAAGGCCTCGTGGGCTCGCGCCGCAAGCATTGGTGGAACGGCTTCAATGGGGCCGCCGTGTGAACACGGCGGAAGGTATTGGCGCGCCGTGCTCCCGCCGCAGTGGACGGACGCGGCTTCAATGGGGCCGCCGTGTGAACACGGCGGAAGGTTCCGACGCGGTAATCATGGTCGAGGGCTGGGAGGCGTCGCTTCAATGGGGCCGCCGTGTGAACACGGCGGAAGGCGGTGCTCACCGAAACCGTGGACGCGGACGGCGACACGGCTTCAATGGGGCCGCCGTGTGAACACGGCGGAAGGCACGATCTGTTTTTGGGACGCGACACTGACGAAGCAGCTTCAATGGGGCCGCCGTGTGAACACGGCGGAAGGTAACGGCGTGGCCACGGGCGTTACCCTGGCGATTGGGCTTCAATGGGGCCGCCGTGTGAACACGGCGGAAGGGTGGTCTAGCGCGCCGAGCGATCCGATCGCCGATATGCTTCAATGGGGCCGCCGTGTGAACACGGCGGAAGGGACCGAGACCGCGGACGTTGTCGCCAAGACTTCGCAGCTTCAATGGGGCCGCCGTGTGAACACGGCGGAAGGTCCGCAAGCACGCGCGGGTAATCACCTTTTGCGTCCACGCTTCAATGGGGCCGCCGTGTGAACACGGCGGAAGGACGTGGGGCCGTGCTCGTCAATCGACACGGTTAGGCGGCTTCAATGGGGCCGCCGTGTGAACACGGCGGAAGGTTTTGTTGGCCCATCGCAAGCCGAAGCCTTCGAAACAGCTTCAATGGGGCCGCCGTGTGAACACGGCGGAAGGCACTTACTACGTCTTTACGGAGAACTCGGGCACCTAGGGGCTTCAATGGGGCCGCCGTGTGAACACGGCGGAAGGCCCTCACGAGCGCGATCGAGCTCGCCCATTTCGGGGCTTCAATGGGGCCGCCGTGTGAACACGGCGGAAGGTGTCGACGGGGTCGAGATTGGCGCTGCCGACGGCTTGCTTCAATGGGGCCGCCGTGTGAACACGGCGGAAGGTTGACCCCACCCGGGAGCGCCAGAGGGTCCTATCAGCTTCAATGGGGCCGCCGTGTGAACACGGCGGAAGGAATAGAAGCTAAGGAAGCTCAGCGGCTCACTTGCCGAAGCTTCAATGGGGCCGCCGTGTGAACACGGCGGAAGGGAGCGCGAGCGCCGGGACGCGATCGGCATCGGGATCGGCTTCAATGGGGCCGCCGTGTGAACACGGCGGAAGGAGCGCATGCCCGAGCTGAGCGTGGGTGTGCTCACGGCTTCAATGGGGCCGCCGTGTGAACACGGCGGAAGGCACCGCGCTAGCTCGCGTGCTTGCGGCTTTGATTCCAGGTGGCTTCAATGGGGCCGCCGTGTGAACACGGCGGAAGGGCTGTTGTGAAAAGCACGGCACGCCCCAGGAGTGCAAGGCTTCAATGGGGCCGCCGTGTGAACACGGCGGAAGGCGCGTAATCATCCAAACCATAAGTTCGCAGCCTGTTTCGCTTCAATGGGGCCGCCGTGTGAACACGGCGGAAGGCTGGGCTAAAGCTAAAGGAGGATCCCACAAACTGACCGCTTCAATGGGGCCGCCGTGTGAACACGGCGGAAGGCGACGATGGCGAACTCGTTGCCGTGGACGTCCTGCCGCTTCAATGGGGCCGCCGTGTGAACACGGCGGAAGGGACGAGCAGATCGACCAGCACATCATCGCGGCCGTCGCTTCAATGGGGCCGCCGTGTGAACACGGCGGAAGGGCTCCCAAGTCCAGGCAAGGTACTGATGAGCAACGTTCACGCTTCAATGGGGCCGCCGTGTGAACACGGCGGAAGGTAGTGATACCGCCCGTTTGGGTGGCGCCACCGGCGATCGCTTCAATGGGGCCGCCGTGTGAACACGGCGGAAGGAACGCCGGAGCTGACGAAACCCCGAAAACGAAAGGCCAAGCTTCAATGGGGCCGCCGTGTGAACACGGCGGAAGGTCTGTCCGATGCTTTTCGCCTCGAAAACGATATCTTGAGCTTCAATGGGGCCGCCGTGTGAACACGGCGGAAGGCACCCGGTCGCTTTCGATGAATCGGCGGCGCTGGTCGTAACCGCTTCAATGGGGCCGCCGTGTGAACACGGCGGAAGGAAAAACACATGAGCAATCTCGTACTAGAATTGGAATCTCTGGCTTCAATGGGGCCGCCGTGTGAACACGGCGGAAGGCCGTCCTCGTCGGTGATGTCCGTCACGCGTTCGACCCGCTTCAATGGGGCCGCCGTGTGAACACGGCGGAAGGATGTGGATCAGCTGAAGGTGCGGTCGTATCGGTGCGGGCTTCAATGGGGCCGCCGTGTGAACACGGCGGAAGGTGGTTCTGTTACTAGGAGCAAAACAAACATGACCAAAGCTTCAATGGGGCCGCCGTGTGAACACGGCGGAAGGCTGCCCGGACGCGCGACACGTTGGGGCTAATCAGCCCGGCTTCAATGGGGCCGCCGTGTGAACACGGCGGAAGGACGAACGTGTGGGCGTTGTTGAGGCCCGGTGTCCAGATGCTTCAATGGGGCCGCCGTGTGAACACGGCGGAAGGTTGCTAAGCACGTGGGGGGCGTTGACCAGCTCATGCTTCAATGGGGCCGCCGTGTGAACACGGCGGAAGGAAGAGAAAGAGGGGGTATTTGGCTGGCCCGGAATAGGCTTCAATGGGGCCGCCGTGTGAACACGGCGGAAGGTAGCCTGAAAGGACAACTGGAAAACTACGACGCTACAGCTTCAATGGGGCCGCCGTGTGAACACGGCGGAAGGAAACCACGGCCGGATGACCCATAAGCAGCACATCAGCTTCAATGGGGCCGCCGTGTGAACACGGCGGAAGGTTGTGAATCGAAGTTCCCGAGCGCCTCTCTGGAAAGCTTCAATGGGGCCGCCGTGTGAACACGGCGGAAGGGCGCCAACGGCCGCGGCCTCAACCTGCAGGCTTGGAAGCTTCAATGGGGCCGCCGTGTGAACACGGCGGAAGGGGCTGAGCTGGACCTGACCGAACGGTGCTGGGCCCAGCTTCAATGGGGCCGCCGTGTGAACACGGCGGAAGGAACAGCAGTTGGGGCCGACTTTGAAAGTATCCAACCCCGCTTCAATGGGGCCGCCGTGTGAACACGGCGGAAGGAGCTCCGGTAGAAGTTCAACGAAGTTGAACTGATACGGAGTGAGTTGCGAGCGGTTGAGAAAATGGGGAGGAGCGAGACTGGTGACTGGCACGACGTGCGTCGGCGCGGTCGCCTCTTCTCGCTCCGAAATGGCTAAGATTTCAAGGATCAGGGCAGAATGCGAGCGCCGCCGGGAGATAGCGCAGCACTTCACCGCTCGCACGGCGGTATAGCGTACACCGCTGGCGAATTGAGGAACAGGGGTCTTCATGCTGGCTGACTCGCGTCTGCTCAGACGACCACGGCGATGCGATCGAGGTCGATGTAGGGCTTGCCGAGCGCGTGGATGGAATCAGAGCCGCGGCCTTCGACGGGCCCAACGTCGACGAACAAGACCTGGTCTTCCATGTGATGGATGATCCGGGCGAGCGCGGCGCGCAGCTCCACCAGCTCGCGATGGTTCAACTCGCACTGGAAGACGGACAGTTGTAGGTGCTCTCCCCAACCCAGCATGAGCTTGTACACCTTGCGTAGTCGCTTCGGGTCGCAGATGTCGTAGGTCACAACGAAGGTCTGCCGCATCGATTCCTCGCTCAGCGAACGCGAAACTCCGGGTAGCGGGGCAGCTCGCCCAGCAGCACTCTGCTCAGTAGACGCGCCTGCACTTCGAGCACGCGTCGGTAGCTGATTCGATAATCGAAAACGGGATGGGTAACGAGCTGATCCATCCGGCGCTCGAAAGCCAAGATCACCCGCTTTCTCGCCGGCTGTGTGAGCGAGACGGCCCCGGCGGCGCGCACGAAGTCGTCCGCCTGGATGACCCTATTGTTCAGCACGCCCACGACGACCGAGTCGGCGACCACAGGCCGAAACTCCTCCATCAAGTCGAGCGCCAGTGACGGGCGCCCGAAGTGCGGCTGATGGTAGAGGCCAAGCATGGGGTCGAGCCCCACAGCGCGAAGCGCGAGCACCAGCTCCTTCGATAGCAAGGAGTAACAAAACGACAACAGCGCGTTTACTGGATCTCGAGGTGGGCGGCGGTTTCGGCCGTCGAGGTCAAACTGGTCCCTACCCTCCCCGGCGAGCATTCCCGCAAATTCACCGAAGTAGCGCCGCGCGGCGGTGCCCTCGATGCCGAGCAGGCTCTCAATGGCCTCCGACGATCGCGCCTTTCGGGCGAGCTGCTTCAACTCGGACAGCGCCACCGGATCGGGACTCGAATGATTGCGGCGCAAGAGGGTCCGACAGTTCAAGATCTTCGACGACACGAAACCTCGTGCCAAGTTCAGGCAACGTTCCCGGTTCTGCGTCGCAGCGTATTGCGCGAGGCGCAACTCCACGTTCTTGGAGTCGTGTCCGATGGCCTGCCCCGCGAACCACCCACCATAGCTGAAGAAAAGCACTGGGATCCCGCGCTCCATGAGCGTCCGGAGCGCCGGCATCGTCATGTGCACGCTGCCGTACAGGGAGACGTGCGACGTATTCGAGAGCCGCGCCTCGCGCGCGTTCTCGCCCTTGGTCTGAATGATGATGCGCTCCCCTTCGAGACGCACACTCGCGCCCTGGGACTGCACGTACACTGGTAGCCGATCGTCTCGCGCAGGAAACATGCGGCGCACGGGAGGCTCGATCCCAACCGCTAAGCCCCACGGGTCGTCGCCGACGTCGAGCGCGGGATCGTCCTCGAGCTCCACATGCGGAGCCTCGGGCTCCTCGGCCAGCGCGCGCGTCTCATCCGGCAAGCAAATGCCAACCAGCGAACACCCGTGGCACTTCGGGCTGTTGTCGAGCGGCGGTGGCATCACACCGGACTCGGCCAACGCACGAACCCGTTCTACAGCTACCAGCGTTCGCGCGATCAGCCCTTCATCGATCTTCAGCTCGACGCGCTGTCGATCCTTCGCGTAGTAGATTTCGCCGTGATCGCAGGTGTAGCCGTGCTCACGAAGCAGCAAAACCTGCGCGCATACCTGGGCCAGCTCCGGCAGGTAGGCTCCTTCCGGTACGTCGGGGCGCTTGCTGCGTTTGTACTCGACTGGGATGACGTGCCCACCGTCGACCTCTACCAAGTCGATCTTGGCCGTGATGCCGAGCTTCTCGGACGAGAGCCACACCGAACGCGCCAGATACGGTCTCTCCTCGCCGGGCTCCCCTTCCTCAGGCGCCGGTTTCAGCGCCTTCACCTGCTCATTGACCCGTCGGTGCACCGCCTGCCCATCCGCGGTGTACACGTTGTCCGCCCACTCCCCCTGCACGTACTCCAAGTACAGCAGCCGCTCGCAGTACAGCACCTCGTTGATCATGCGCGCCGGGATCAGCGCCTGCGCTGGCGAATCCTGCGGCGCCACGGGCAACCGCAACGGCAACGGCTTGGCGCGCGCAGACGCCGGATCGTCGTCTACCTCGGGGGCCGCCGCAGGTGCCGCCGACGTGCTCTTGGCGTCATCGGTCATGATCGGACCTCGGCGTTGGTGCCCGCAGCTGGTCGGCACTTCCGCCCTGGGTACTGCTGGCAACCCATGGCGGTGACGACCTCGTTAGCGCCGAGCCATTCGAGGCGGCGACGGTGGATTTGAAGCGAATTTGGGGGCGCTAGCCGATGGCCTCGCCTGCCCCGCGCCGCGCGAGCTACGAAGACCTGCTCGCTTTGCCTCGGACCGTCGTTGGCGAGATCATGCGCGGCGAGCTGCACACCCAACCCCGCCCCGACGGGCCGCACGTAGCTGCCGCGTCTATCTTGGCCATGGTGCTCGGCAATCCGTTTCACCGTGGCAGCGGGGGCCCCGGCGGTTGGGTCATCCTCGACGAGCCCGAGCTTCACCTCGGTCTGCATATCTTGGTCCCAGATCTCGCCGGGTGGCGCCGTGAACGCATGCCGCAAGTGCCCGACGCAGCAGCCTTCGAGCTTTCCCCCGACTAGATCGCCGAAATCCTCTCGCCCTCCACCGCCGCCGTCGCTCGCGCCGACAAGCCCCCACTCTACGCGCGCGAGCGCGTCAGTCACGTCTGGCTCCTCGCCCCACGCCTGCAAACCCTCGAAGCCTTTGCCCTCGACGCGAGCACCTACCGCCTGCTCGGCACCTGGCGCGGCGACGCCAAGCTGCGCATACCGCCCTTCGAAGTTGAGCTCGGAGCGATCTGGGCGCGCTGAGGGTTGGTACGCCATCGTCATGGATTCATCCTTTGGACTCACGGGCAACCCTGACCAAACCGACCAACGCCCATAGCTAAGCTGGGCAAAAGAGGCCAAGTCCAAAATGGGATCCGTAGCCTAGCGAGAGCGGTCCGGCGATGGCTTCTCTGAATGTTAAGCGTAGCCCGATGCCCAAAGGAATTGGTGGCTTGTGCTTACCGTCGAGGCGTTCGCGGCGAAACAGACGCCAATCTCGCGCGAGAACTCGTGGAGTTGTCTCCACGCCAGCGTCCTCAAGTGAGACGCCGCCGCGCCGTGCATTCCAAAGGCTCCAGAATTCCTCGATTGGAAGCCATCTATTGCCTCTATCGCCTTCAAGCTGGATCTCGATGCTGCTTGGTGAGGGGAAGCCGCGCGTGTTGAGTTCTACCTCCAACTGGCCGGCTAGCGAATTCTTGGAACTTGCTTTCAGAAAGCGGGGGGGGACGAAAGGTGTAGTGCTCGTCCATACGGTGCTTGAACCGAGTTCACGAAGCCCCTGAAACCCATTGGGCCTGAAATCGTTAAGTGACCCTGACCCCGCTACTGTCAGAAATATAGTCGGAACCCGATTCGCATAGAGCTTGGGAACACCAGACAACGCCAACAGTGCGTGTCGCTGCAGAATCTCGCTCGACCATGCGAGAATGTGGTCGATTCGACGCTCGGAGGGCCGCCCGGTTTCTCTTTGCCGATTCAGCGAAAGCGGCATGAAATGGAGATGCCTGTGACCCTGAAGAGGTTTGCCATCTTCGCCAATTCCCGTTATGAGGGAGAAAGCGCGACTCGACGCGCTCTTCGTCGAAAAAGAAGTCACTCTTACTGCGCGCGCGACCACGGCTTGGTGAAAGAGCTCACCTCGAAGGAGCATGTCTTTCAGGGGAGGCAGCACTTCGCCGTTTCTCGTGTCCGAGCTAAGTGAAAAAAGAACGGCTTGCGACGTGCTCTCCTGCTCCCGCCGCGGAATTTGCCGCGCTCGCGAGTTCAAGGCGTTATCGGGCACCCAGTAGCTGAGCCACTGTGTTCCCGGAGGCTGGCTCCAACCTTGCTTTTGCAGAGCAGCAGACTCGGCATATAGACACTCTACAATCGATTGAGGCAGTAAGGCCTCTAAGCGATCTACCGACTTTTTTGAAAGCTCCTTCGGAATCGTCTTTCCTTTTGCCCTCGCTAGCTGTTGCTCCCGCTCAAGCGCATGCGCGGACTCCGACGTCAGCTGTTGGCTGCGCCATTCGAGGTAGGCGCCAGCAGATAGTGTACCAAGCGTCTTGATGGGTTCCTCTGCGTCCGCATTGGGGTTGCGGTGAGAAGCAACAACCCGAAAGTAGCCGGGCTGTTCAGGCAGTTGGGCAACAACTGAACCGGTCACCCAGGATTCGGCGCGGCCCAGGTACGGCATACGCTCAACGAGCTGCACCAGAACTTCATGTTCGGGCGGAGTAAGGTCCACGTCTAGCTCGGCGAAGAGCGGCTGCTGCCCTGCAAATGCGAAAGCATCTAAGACTCGACCACTTGCGCCCGCATAGTCTGGCATGTAGTGCCGCGTGTGAGCACTCGAGGCTCGAGGCAATCGCCAACTGGGAATGCAGCCGCTGAGCTTCTCGAAGAGCGTGCGCGCGGTCTCCGGTAGCGACGTCCAGCCCAACCGACGGTACCCCGTGGCGAGCAACGCCCGGTAAAGACGCCAGGGTGACGGAGGCCATTCTATCGCGCCTTCGTTCACGTGGCGGCCCCAAGGGGTGGCGTGGTACCGCCCGGTATCTAAATCAAGGCGTAGCGTCAGCATGCGGCTACTTCTTCGCGTAGGTGACGGTGGTAACGCCGTTCTTTCCGGCAAATAGGGTCGCGCATTCGGAGACCAATCCCGGGAGCGCACCTTCAAGGTCGCTACGCGATGCGAGTTCGTAGCCTTCAGGCCGGGTCGCGCGGATGCCCTTCACATCCAAATCGCAAGCCGTGCGCAGGCGTAGATTCCCATTGAGAAGCGTACGTATCTTGAAGAGCGCCAAAGCAATCAGCAGCTTCGTCGCCGGCTCGGGCAAGCCGTAGGCCACGATTTGACGAAGATCGAGGTTAAAGTAGGCGGTAATCTTGCTCGCCGTGTATTCATCACGCTGAAACGGAACGTTGCCAAACCCCTCCTTGGCCGACCCTTGAGGATCGACCTGGTCCAACTTCACGCCACCAGAAGCCGCGACTTGAACGCCCTCTGCTTCGATAAATGCCGATAGCGCGCGCTCAATACGGAGGCGTCCGCCCGCGAGTTCGGACTTCGCCAAGAACAAGCCATGAATCAGGCTATTGGCATCATAACGAAAGACAATTGTCGCAAGCTCGCCCCGCTTTACGGGGCCCACCGCTAGTTGCTCAGTTTCCTTCTTGAGGGCTTTGAAGAATTCGTCGTTCTTGCTTTCCAGGATGTACGGCGAATTGAGCCGATGCGACTCGACAATCGTGCTCGTGTAGTACCGCCCATCCATCTCAATCCGAACATAGGACAGTCCTCTAAGCGCAGGGATCAAGTCCTGGCTCACAGCATCCCAACAGACCGTTTCAAGTCGGTTGGCCATGCTCTGGGGGCTTTCGACCAGCAGGCGTGCTCCGCCGTCGAACAGTGCAGCTCCGAGGTCGGGAAAACCCGTTGGCTGAAAACGAGTACCTTGTATGGGGCGCAGGTCAGCCTCAATGAGCAAGCGTGAGAGATTGGGGTCGAGCAATGGTTTTAAATTTAGAGGCACGTGATTCTCCTAGTTCTGAACGCAACGGGGAACGAGACTGACTATTCGGTTGCCGGGGCTTCGGCGTTGAATCTGGATTGGCGTTCAGCAACGAGATCGGGCTTGAAGACCATCGCTGCGAGCCGGCTAAGGTCAGCGAAGGAGATTGGAATAGCCAGGCTGGCAAGGATGCGGTGCGAAAGCTCGGCACCGCCAACGAAGTTGCGAAGTTTCGCTCGCCCCCCCGCGTTCTTGAGGAGCCTGACGGCTAGCGCCGTTGCATCTTGAAGTCGTCCGGCCGCAAGCAGGGCCAAGGGCGCTGGGTGTGCGCGCACGCTGAGCCGCGGGTGACTCAACTGTATTGACTGACCACGCCGCCCTCGGAGGGCTAGCGGTTCCTCCAGTGACCACGGTGAATAGAGGACTCGCAGAGCAGCGTACGGCGCCGGCAGATCTAGCCGCAGTTCATCGAGTTCGACCCTACTCGTTGCAGGTCGGTCCCCGCGGTCTATCTTCACGGCGAGAAGCGCTCGCGTAAGTCTTGCGACGCGCGCGTCATTGACTTTGCCCTGCAGAAAAGCCAGGACATGGTTGAGATCAGCGGGGTAGGCGCTGGACAATGGAAACAGTCTCCCCCTATCCCCCAGCCGCCTAGTCTTGGCGGAATCGTCGCTATCGCGTCGCGGAAGTAGCCGCCGCTGGAGCAGTCTACCCAAGTCGCCGGTTAGGGCGCGGTCGCCCCAAACCACGTCGTTGTCTTTCGCCAGCGACTCTTGAGCAACGCTGAATCGCAGGCCGTCAAGCGGAGCGAAATGAGAACGCAGGTTTGAACGGTCCCGAGCATCTACTTGCGTCGCAATTGCTTGAGCCAAACTGAACTCTCGTGTTGGGTCACGGACCGCTTCTAACCAGGCCGAATGCAGAGCCGGGATTGGGCGCAGATTGGCGCTGCCTGTAGCGCGTGGTCGGTGGACCATTTCGGCCTCCGCGTCCCCCAACGCCTCCAACAAGTGTTCGAACAGCAGGCTCGCGTTGCCTGGGCTTTGGGCACAAATAGCGAGCATGACGCGCTCAATTTGTCGTGCGTGACGATCAAATGGCCCAGCGGCACGGCGAAGGCGGGAAACCCAATCCTGAATCTCGTCAAGGAGCTGTATGTTCGGCTTGTTGCTCACGCGCCAACGGCCCAGCGGCACGGCAAGGTTGGCTTGGCCGTTGCGTTCGGCGTAGCCAAAACGCTGAAAGGTAGTGACTCCGCGCGTCACGCCCAAACGCGACAATGCCTGAGCGGCTTCCAATGCTTCATCGGCCCGCTTCGGCCCTGCCTGCAAGCGACCCTCATTGAACAACGCCGAAATCTCGCTCAGCGTAGCCGGCCCGTGCCAAAGCGGGAACCATTGCTCACCTCGGGCCGATTCGTCCGTCGGCGCCGCGCTCGCATACCCCTCCGCGCGGCTGCGCACCGCGAACGGTGCCGACGCCTGTGGCAAGCCAAAGCCGCCCGCGTCATCCAGGCGCCGGACAGAGGTGACCTGGAGCAGCATCGCTCCCTCCAACATCAAGATGTAGTCCCAGGGGTTGACCTGTGGATTGCCAGCAAACCCTGTGGATCCGTTGAGCCCGCCTGCGCTGCCTGGGAGGAACTGCCCAATCGGGACGCTAACAAGACCCCGCACCGGGGTACCCCAAATCGCGTTGCGCAGAAAAGCAATAGAGTTCGAGGAGACTGATGGCCCCTCCTGCGTGGGCAGCAGTTCAACGAGCCGCTGCATGAAGTTGTTGGTAAAGTCGAGACGCCCGTCATTCCCTCCCGAACCGAGCAGCGCAGGATAGGCAATCTCGGAGGAGTGCGTGACGACCGTGACTGCATTTACCCATTCAAGTGCGGCAGCACTCCAATTGGCTTTGCATGCCTTCAGCAGGGCGGCTTTCTCATCCTTGTCTTTGCTGCTCTCGGTCCGGTTGCCCACGAGGCCCCGCCCGATACCGATCGCATCTCGGTACGGACGAAATCGTCCAAGAGTGCTACTGGAAATGGCGTCAATCCCGACCTTTTGATCCTTCGGGTAGAAGCCACTACCTCCGTTCCATGGCGTGAGCATCGGCGTCGGCGCGTACTCCTTAAGGAAGAAGCGTTCGACCTCCTCCTCTGTGAGTTGCGTGAGGAGGATGAAGCTATCCTGGTCCCAGTATCCTCGGAGGCCGGGATCCTTCTGTCGTCCGAGCAACCGCAGAACGCCTAGTGCCTTGAGGTAGTGCGCGAGTGGCTCTGGAGCACACCCATCCAACGTATGCACATGCCAGGTCATGCTAGCTCCTCAACGACTGAACTTGCCGATGCACGCCAGTCCGCCGCGCGAAACAACGCCTCAAGGTAGGCAAGTTGGAAAGGACCTCGCAAGCGCAGCTGCTTCTCCACACGTTCGCGCCATGAGTCCCCGTAAGTCGAATTCAAGCCGATGGCAGCGAGAGTGTCGACGTCCAAAAGAATGCGACCGACCTTGAGTCGCTCGCTCCCGGCGCCCATGAGCTCCACGCTTCGGAGTTCATCCCCGTCCTTTACGCCGTGAATACAGCCGAGTTCCGCCTCTTGATCCTTGGGGGTCGAGGTCCAAGAACACCGCACTTTGCCGTGATGCGAACACACGAGCCACGCCACGAGATCGAAGTCTTCGGCAGAGAGTTCGGCTAGCTCCGCGCCCAAGCTCTGCTCGGCCGGACTTGCCGCGACTGCGGTGGGGGTCCCCGGGGCGGTATTTCCGTTCGAATCGCGCAGCACGGCGATCAGCTCTTGATACGGCCCGAGCAACGCGGCGTGCAGGGGCGAGTGCGCCCGCAACAGCTCGAATAGGGCGAGTGTGCTCGCAAGCTCATGACGGAAACCTTTGCGTCGGTAACCTCTACGAGACCAAGCCGCTTTGGGCGCTTTCGCGAGATCACGACGGTCGCCAAACCTTGGCGCTCGGCCCCGCTCCTCTTCTGAGATGGCGTCCTGGAAGACCTCATGCGCCTTCCCAACGTCGTGCCAGCGCCCCGCGAGGGCCAAAACGCGCGTGAAGGCCTCCGGGAGCTTGAGTGTGCGAGCGATCTTTAGCGCCTCCTCTGCCACCTCCTTGCCGTGGAAAGCGATGGTCTTCCACGGGGCGGCGGAGAGGCTGTCGTCGTCTTCGGCGACGTTCGCTTGGTACCACTTCGCGGCCTGCTCCCTTTCGGGATCAATCGCCACCGCAGCGACGGATGATGATGACTTGGTGTCGAAGCCGCTAGCAGTCGAATATCCGCCAAAGTCTTCCGGCAATAGCACTTGTTGTCCGGGCACCAACCGATACCCTGGCCGCCGTTGCCAAGTGCCCGACGGATAGTCGAGAACCCACGCCGGATCCCCTTGGCTGATCCATTTTCTGACGTCAGCCAGCGGAGCGTTGCAGAGCTCCCTGCGTTCTGGCCGTGGAACGCTCCTGGCATCTAGCTCTCGAGGATACTTATCGTCGCCCTTGTAGTGCGATTTGGGCTCGACCGCGCGCCAGAAAAGGCTCACGTCCCGATCGTCGTCCCCGCTCCGGATATACTGACCCACATCGAGATCGATTCCCGTCAGATCCGGGGCCGTGTCGAACAGCTCTTCGATCACGTGGCGACGTAGAACCACATCGGGCTCGTATGGATAGAGCTTCGCCAGGAATTCTGCGTCATTCCCCACTAGATGTTCTTCGAAACGCTCTAGTGCAGCTGGTGACACATCTCCCTCAGCCCGCTTGAGCTTGTCCAACCCCTGGTCTGCCGCGGCGAGTTCGCTAAGGGCGTAAGGCGCGGCCTTCTTGTCGTCCTCGGGTACCGGGCCAACGACGATGACCGAACCATTCTCGCCGGCATAGCGTGCGCAGCGACCAAAACGCTGCACCAAACTGGTCCACGGGGCGAGCTCAGTCACAAGAGTCTTGGCGGAGATGTCCACGCCTGCTTCCACCACTTGCGTGGCAACAATAATGCGGCCGTTGGGTCCCGGTGTCGCCTCGCGGTTCAAGAACTGCTGCCCCCAAGCTTGCCGTTCCGCTCCACGAAAACGACTGTGTACCAGCCGCAGCTCTGGTGCATTGGCGCTAAGCTCGCGCGTCTTGCCCTTCTTGATGCTGTAGCTCGCCGTAAGCGCTTCAAATACATCACGAGCCATCGCGACCCGATTCACGATGATGAGCGTGACGTCGCCGGCGGTGTGCGCCTTTGCGGCGGCCGCCGCGATTTCCGCCGGAGTCGTCACGTCTGGACGGCGATCAAGAGCCTTTTTTACGTCCCACAAGCCACCACTGCGGTCGCTCGTTGGAATACTGACCAGAATCCGCTTGAGCTCGGGGAGCACCGCTCTGCTATCGACGCTATTCAGCCACGTGGACTGCAACGTTGCGCTCATCCACCACGTATGACTCGGCCGCAGCGAGCCTCTATCTTCAGCATCAGCTCTGCGGAACATCGCGAGCTGCGTGCCAGTCATCAGACCAACGTCCATGAGCTGCACCTCATCGAAAACCCACAGCGCGTCTTGGCTCAAGAGACCAAAATCCATCGGCCAACGCGCACGGCCTTCCGCATAGCCGCGGTTCAGGGCTCGTGAGAGCAGCATGTCTTGCGTCCCGATCAAGACGGTCGGCTGCTCCGGAGCCCCAACCCAATCACCACGCTCTTCGCCGCCCATCAACACTTCAACGTTCACGTCGAGCTTGGCCCTCTGGATCCAAGCTCGAACTTGTGACGCCGTTTGCTCAACAAGAACGCGCATCGGTAGCGTGAAAACGAGCCGCGTAGGCCACGCGAGGTCTTGCCGCGCCACCCGGTGATAGAGCCAGGGCAGCACGACACCAGCCGTCTTCCCGAACCCGGTAGGAATGCGCAGCAAGCGGTCCGTGCATTCGCCGGATTCGCCTAGGGCGAGCTGCCAGCGATGCGCGGGAAAGTCCGTTAGGGATTCGAAGAAGGTGGGATACGGAGTCATTGGTGACCTTAGTGGCGAAGCACGAGCTGCGGGGTGCGCGCCGTTTCTCGCGGCTCGCCTAGGACTCTCATCTCCCCCTCGCGGTGCGTCGCGCCCCTGGCGGAACGATGGCGCGCTCCAGGCCGACGCAAGTTCCCGTAGCGCGGACGAAAGTCGTCCGCGTCGTCCGGCCACCGGTTGCGTTCATGACTTTCTCGCCAGATCGGTGGCGCCACGGCGGAATTTGCAATAAATACAACTGCTTGCGACTCCACATGACTAGCTTCAATGGGGCCGCCGTGGTCGCCATAAGACGACTTATAGTCCTGTGGCGTAGCCAGCGCAACTTGACGCTCCCCGGATCGACCTTCATTCTTCGGACTTGGAAACGCGCCCGCGCCCAAGAAGGACTCGAGTCGAGTTGCCGCCCACTCGCCTCTATTTCGCGGTGCTACTCTGGATTGATGACTTTTCCGCGCATCACGATCCGTCCCGATCAGATGGGCGGCGCTCCATGTGTTCGCGGACTGCGCATTGCCGTCTCGGTGGTAGTGGAGTTGGTGGCCGAGGGCTTGACCGCAGACGAGATTATCGCGCTGCATCCGGATCTCGAGCGCGAGGACGTTCCGGAAGCCCTGCGGTTCGCGGCAGAAGCGGTGAGGGAACGGGAACTGCCTCTGGCATCGCTCGGGTGAGGTTACTCCTCGACAATGGCCTGTCGCCTCGCTTGGCGGACGCCTTGCGATCTCATGGCCTTGACGTGGCCCACGTACGGGACCTGGGTCTTCATGCGGCCACCGACTTAGTCGTGCTGCAAACGGCTCTCGCACAACTGCGGATTCTGGTGACTTTGGATGGCGACTTCGCGGCTTTGCTAGCTCATGGTGGCTTGGGACAGCCGTCGCTTGTGCACCTTCGTAGTCGCGGTTTGGGAACTCCAGCGAAGCAGTTGCCGATTTTGCTTCGAGCACTCGAAGGAGCGCAACAAGAGCTGGCCGCGGGAGCCATCGTAACGATTCGGGGCGAACAGATCCGTATTCACCGACTGCCCGTCCACTAGGGCGAAAAACCGGCCGCCTATTCATCGCGAATCTCCGCGACCCGGCGCCGACCGAGAGAATTTGCCGAGCGCCTCCCGCGGACGCGCCTGCGAGTAGGGCACGACGGCCGAAATCCCACAACATCGTCCATTTCGCTCATGCTTCCCTCTCCTAACCGGTGCGTGTCTCAGCATTCGCGAGACGCCGTTCTGCGACCTCGGTCGATTTGCCTTTTGCTCGCCTCGCGGCCTTCGCGGGGCCGGGGCCGTCGTATTTTCGCAAGGCCTTGGAAAGGTCCGCCTTCGTGGCTTCTCTGAGGGCGGGCGGCTCGAGCGCTTCGGCGGCGCCGCCCCAGGAGAGAGTCCAGCGGCGTGCTTCCACGAGGCCGGCGACTTGCGCTTCGATGACCACGGAGCCGTCGGGCTCGCCGGTCTCCTTCTGATGAGGGAGTGGGTACTCGCGCGCGAGCCAGGCGACTTCGGCGTCGAGTCGGATGCGGACGACCTGCGGGTCACCGGACCAGGCCTTCACCGAATGAGCAAACGCTTCCTGGGGTGAGCGGCTGGGCCTGTAGGTGGCAGGGTCTTCGGTCAGCTCGGCGTTGGTGATGCGCGCCAGCTTGTAGGTACGTTCGCCCTTGCGCTCGACGCAGTAGGCAAGAACGTAGGGTTCGCCGTCGGCGACGTTGAAGATCAAAGGCTCGATGTGGAGGCGAGCAGGCCTCCCGCCGTGGCTAGCTGCGCGGTACTCGATTGCAGCGCGCCTGCGGTAGCGTTGAGCGCGTTCGATGGTTTTTAGGACCTGCGGTGGCGCGACGGATTTTGCCGCGCCGCCGAATTGAAAGACGCCCTGAGCGTCATTTGGCCGCAATTTCGCCAGCAGTGCGTCCAGCTCGCCTACGGCGGCGGCGCCGGCGAGGGGCCCCAGCTGCAACCGCGCCAGGTGGAGCGCGGCGATTTGCAGAGCGCTGAAGCCTGCGGGTGGCAATTCCTTCGGCGTCAGGAGACGAACGCGCCCACGTTCTCTGCAAATAGGAAGGCCCGCCTCCTCCAAAACACGGAGGTCGCGATAGAGGTTAGGGCGTGACTGCTCGGTAAGGTCCATCAGTTGGGCGATGGTCAGCCCACGCTGGGTCTTGCTGATTTCGGCGAGGAGCCGCCATTGCCGCGCGTGTTGTCGCTGCGCCCTCATCTGCGTCATGTTCCGATGGTCATTCGAGCGCTCCTCTCGATAGAACCCGTCAAGCTAGTGCGAAGTCATCCACCGCCACAATACTAAACGTGCGGGAGGGGTTCCTTCATCGACCACACGCGCTGACATAAGTGCCGGCTCGCCATTCCGGCGACGAAGGAGGTTCCGATGGATTCAGAACTAGCGCGCTTGGCGCAAGACCTCGAGCTGGCTGGTCATTTCGACAGCACCCAACGCATCTACCTGGCGGCGGTGCGCGAGTTCTCTGCGTTTGGTGGGGGTGACCTTGCGAGCATGGACCAAGGTGACGTGCGATCCTGGATCCACGAGCTGCAGACACGCGGGCTGAGCGCTCAACGGCTACGCCAGCATTTCTCCGCACTGAAATTTCTGTACGCGCGAACGCTGGGGCGGCCTGGCGTGACGTCTTTCTTGTGCTGGCCTAGGGACAAGAAGCGGATCCAATTGGTCTTGCCTGCAGAGGACATCGCGCGACTCCTGAATGGCCCTTTTGAGCCGAAATATAGGCTATTTTTTACGCTGCTCTACGCAACCGGGCTGCGCCTCAACGAGGCCTGTCAGTTGACGACCGCCGACATCGACGCCAATCGCGGGCTGGTTCATGTGCGCCGCGGTAAGGGTGGCAAGGAACGTGCGGTGATGTTGGCGCCTCGCTTGCTCGGCGCGTTGCGCGCCTACTGGCGATTCGTGCGTCCGCCATCGCCATGGTTGTTCGCCTCGGGCCGCGGTACCCATCTCAACGCGGAAGTGGCCCGGCTCGCCCTGAAGCGTGCGGCGGCCGCCGTGGGCCTAACAAAAGTCACACCGCGCGTGCTCAGGCACAGCTTCGCCACGCACCTGCTGGAGGGAGGCACCGACCTGCGAGTGATCCAGGTCCTACTCGGCCACGAGAGCATTCGTACGACGGCACGGTACGCGCGTGTCTCTCTGGAGGTGATCTCGAACACTCCCAGCCCATTCGATCGATTGGATTTCTTCCCTTAGGTGGAATCAAACCGAGCTCATTGGCGCTTTTCCCTGCTCTCCCTAGGACCCTGCGGACCGCCCAATACTACTCGACTGTTATTCTCCAGCCTCGTTCTACTACACAGCGAGCTCACGACTCGCGTTGAGCCCGGATGGCGTTAAGCTGGTGCAACACGATGAACCGGCATTTGGGAGCTTCGAGGCTTGCCTGGCTCGGCCCCACGCTACGCAGAGCGCGGGGTCTACGGCGGGTGGCAGCGGCGCTACTACGAGCGGCTTCGGCGGCACTGGAGCGGCGACTGGTGGCGCGTCAGGAGGCAGCGCGGGGGCTTCGGCCATGGGCGCGGCCGGCAACGTGAGCAGCGGCGGAGCGCCCAGCGACGGCGGGGGCGCAATCGACGTACCTGCTGGGTACGAGCTGATTTGGCACGACGAGTTCGATGTAGACGGCCCCCAACCCGGCCAACTGGAAGTTCGAAACCGGCTTCGTGCGCAACCAAGAAGCGCAATGTGGCCCCGCCTTCTCGCCGAGCTACCCGTATGTGCTTGCCATCGAGACGGACGAGAGGTGCGGCACCTGCAACGAAACGGGAACGCTTCCCAATGACAAGACCTATCCCATGATGTCGAGGCGCATGACGGAGACCTTGTTCAGCCTCATCAGCGACAAGAAAGCGGCTTACCCCTGAACCATGCATAGCCATATACCAGACCTAGCCCTTGTGACACTGTTGGTGCTGGGGTGTGGTGCGACCGAGAAGGACCACAAGAAGCCTCCTTCGACAGTGGATGGCGGGGCCGCCGGGATGCCTTCGCATGAGGATCCATGCGACGCCGCCAATGCCTTTCCAATCTGGGGGAAGCCCTACGACGCCGAACGAAACTGTATCGACACCGAGAATCCCGTAGAAGGAGTCGCCTGCAACATCCAGCCACAAGAGGGCGACGACCCCTACTATTCAGATGGCTTCACGTGCTTACAAAGCAAAGCGGACGGTAAGCGCTTCTGGGTTTTCGCTTTCTATCGCGTGGGCTTCAATTCCTCCATTTGGGAGGAGTGTCCCGATGCTCCGCTGATTGCCCCCGTGGGCTGCTATGCAGCTGGCTGTTCCAATGCGCCGCGTTCGACATGCTCTCTGGAGGAAACCCGGCGCATGTACGCTTGCGGCCGGGCAAGCGAGTATGATGAGAATTGTTGCGGACGCCCCGACTGTAAGACGGACGCGGACTGCGCAGATAACGAAACGTGCACGGAATTTATCACGCTGGGCCAGTGGTACTGCTGGGACAATCCTGGGAACACCTGCGACTGTGGCGGCCCGCCTGGTGGGGCACCGCGTCCTAAGTGCATCGCCAAGTAGTGACGCGGCTTCGGCTGCTCGCGCGGCGTCGTCATTCGCCGACCAATGCCACTCGACTGTTATTCTACAGCCTCGTGCGACGACGCATCGAGCTCAGATTCGCCTTCCGCTCGTATCGCGTTAAGCTGGTTCAACGGCATGAATCGGCATTCAGCGGCTTCGAGAGCGGCGCTGCTCGCCGCCACGATAGGGGTCGAGCGCGTCGCTCTTTTCGTGGGCGGAGCTGCTGTTTGTTTCGCGACGGCGTGTGGCGAGGGGACGCCCAGTCAGTTCGTAGGCAACGGAGGAGGTGGCTCGGTGGCGAGCCAGCAGCCGCATGAAACAGCGACGGGCGGGCAGAGCGCGGGGTCTACGGCGGGTGGTAGCGGCGCTACTACGAGCGGCTTCGGCGGCACTGGAGCGGCGAGCGGCTTCGGCGGCACTGGAGCGGCGATTGGTGGCGCGTCGGGCGCCAGCGCAGGGGCTTCGGCCATGGGTGGCGCGGCCGGCAACGTGAGCCGCGGTGGAGCGCCCAGCGGGGGCGGAGGCGCGAGCCAAATTGCCGTACCCGCTGGCTACGAGCTGGTTTGGCACGACGAGTTCGATGTAGACGGGCCCCCCAACCCGGCAAGCTGGAAGTTCGAAACCGGCTTCGTGCGCAACGAAGAAGCGCAATGGTATCAGCCCGGCAACGCCGGGGTGCAGGGAGGCATGCTCGTCATCGAAGCGCGTCGAGAGCGCGTCGAGAACCCCAAGTACACCGGCAAGGGTGACTGGAAAACCACGCGTCAGTACGCCGAGTACACCTCCAGCAGCATGCACAGCAATGGCCTACAGGCCTGGCAATACGGCCGCTTCGAGATGCGCGCTCGCATTCCTACGTCGGCCGGCATGTGGCCCGCTTGGTGGACGCTGGGAGTGAGCGGCGAGTGGCCCTCGAACGGTGAGATTGACGTGATGGAGTTTTACCAAGGCCGGGTGCTGGCCAACGTGGCCTGCGGCACCAGCACCCGCTACACGGCCAAATGGGATTCTGAAACCAAACAGGTGTCCACGCTGGGCGCCAATTGGGCGACTCAGTTTCATGTCTGGCGCATGGACTGGGACGCTCGACAAATCGTCCTCTACCTGGACGACCAAACGATGAACACTACGACCTTGGCCAGCATGCTGAACCCCGACGGCACCAGCCCGTTCCAGCAGAAAGCCTACATGCTGGTGAATTTGGCGCTCGGCGGCATGAACGGCGGCGACCCCTCGAGCACCGCTTTTCCGCAGCGCTACGAGGTCGACTACATCCGCGTTTTTCAGAAGCCATAGGGCAAAAGTCGCCCGCTTTCGCAGGCATCCCGAGAGTGCGCCACCGGCTTGGCGCGCGCCGCTGGCTCGTCGCGCTCCCGCGACGCCGCAGACGTGCTCTTGGCGTCATCGGTCATGGTCGGCCCTCGTTGGGCCGAGACCTCCGGCGTGCTACCTTCGCCACATGGTGATGCCCGCTCGGCGTCCAGCGACCTACGACGACATCCTTGCGTTGCCCGAGCACCAAGTGGGTGAAATTGTCGACGGAGAGCTGTTCGTAAGTCCGCGGCCAGGGGGCCCGCACGCCCTCGGCAATTCGGCGCTGGGGGCCACTCTTGTAACTCGCATGCAGTTCGGCGACGGCGGTCCCGGCGGCTGGTGGATCTTGGATGAGCCCGAGTTGCACCTGACCGAGGACGTCGTCGTACCCGACATGGCAGGTTGGAAGCGGGAGCGCATGCCGGCCCCGCCCCAGGAAGTGTTCTTCACGCTAACACCCGACTGGGTCTGCGAAGTGCTCTCCCCCTCCACCAGCCGCTTCGATCGCACCCGCAAGCTCCCCGTCTACGCACGCGTCGGCGTCCCCCACCTCTGGCTGCTCGACCCCCTCGCGGAGACTCTCGAAGTCTACCGCCTGCAATCCGAACACTGGGTACTGCTGGCAACTCATGGGGGTGATGACGTCATCAATGCCGAGCCATTCGAGGCCGCGACAATCGATTTGAAGAGGATGTGGGGGCGGTAGCGAAGCGTCCGCGAGGCGTTTCTGGCCCAAGTGCGGCAAGCCGCGACGCGCGCAGGCTACTGCCACGGCATGGCGAGGCGCTCACCAGCGCGCGACGAATTCGGACAGCTCGGCGAGCGTCGAACCGGTAGCGTCGGGCTCGATGAGCTGCTCCGGCGTCACGCCGAGGCGATTGACCCAGAAGGTGGGGAAGCCAAACCACTTTGCGCCCGCTGCGTCCCAGCCGCCGAACGCGGCGAAGGCCAGCTCTTCTCGCGCCAGGCCCAAGCGTGATTCGCCGAGCGCGTAGGCGGCGGGGTCGGGCTTGAAGGTCTGCGCAATGTCGGTCGAGATCTGGGTCGTGAACAGATCGGTGAAGCCGGCGTGAGCGAGCAGTCCGCCGAGCATGGCCGGGGCATAGTTGGCCAGGGGCGCTAGGCGAAGCCCCTGCTGTTTCCAAGCGACCAAAGCAGCGTGCGCGTCGGGCCAGGGCGTGAGCTGTGAGTATGCGTCGACCATGGCGCGGCGAGCCTCTTCGGAGAGCGTGAGCTGCTTGGACTTGGCCGCAAATCGAAGCGCCTCGTCAGTCACGACGCGAAAGTCGACGTACCGTTTGGCGGCGACCCGGAGCCAACAGTATTCGAACTGCCGCAGGCGCCAGGCGTCACACAGCGACGGCCCCTGCTCGCCGACTATCGAGGTGGCCACGGTCACGACCGAGCGGGGATCGAACAGCGTGAACAGATCGAAGCAGATGCCGCGGATTTTTCGGCGCGGGCTCGGCCCGGGCGGCACGGAGGCGGCCGCCGCTGGCGAGGCTGGCGAGCATGCGCCTAGCAGCGGGCCCGAAAGCAAGCTGGAGGCGCCAAGGGTGGGGAGCACTTGCAAGAAATTACGGCGAGACATGGCCAAATCCTGACGAACGGCTGGCTGCTCGTCGATTCTCCAAGCCGACATAGCGCCCATGCAATTTTGCATGGGCAGGGGCTCGGGCTAGAAGGACCCATGCTCGATTGGGACGACCTCCGCTTCTTTTTGGCTGTGGCGCGGGAAGGCAGCCTGTCGGCGGCAGCTCACACGCTGGAAGTCACGCAGCCGACGGTGGGCCGACGCATCAGCGGTCTGCAGCATCGGCTCGGCGCCAAGCTGTTCACTCCGACCGCTACCGGGCAGGCCTTGTCCGCGTCGGGCCTGCGATTGTTGCCCCACGCCGAGCGCATGGAGGCCGAAGGGTTGGCGGCAGAGCGCGTCACCTCGGGCCGAGACGCCGGGCTGCGCGGTCGGGTTCGTATCACCGCTTCGGAGTGGTTGATCGGCGCGGTTGTGGGGCCTCTGCTGCGCCCGTTCGTGACGCTCCACCCTGAGCTGGAGCTCGAGCTATTGGCAGACGTGCGCCACTTGAGCTTGACGCGTCGCGATGCCGACATTGCCATTCGACCCTCGCGCTTCGAGCACCCAGAGATCGTCCAGCGCCAAGTGGCGGCGATCGCCTTCGCGTTGTACGCGTCGGACTCGTATTTGGCCGAGCGCGGCGCGCCAGACTTCCAGAAGCAGTGCGCGGGGCATCGGCTGATCGCCATGAGCGAGGCGCTGGATAAAATCCCTGACGTGGGCTGGCTGCCGACCGTAGCCGGCAAAGCGCGCGTCGTCGCGCGAACCAACGGCCGCGAGCCGATGGCCCGCATGGCCGCGGCCGGCGTGGGTATCACCTGCTTGCCCAGGTTCTTGGGCGACGCGACGCCCAGCTTGCGGCTGCTACCAACGCCGAGCCCCGGCCCCGAGCGCGGCTTGTGGCTCGGGTGTCACCGCGATGTGCGGGCCGTGCCGCGGGTTCGCGCCAGCGTCGTTTTTCTGAGTGAAGGCTTGGGGCGGCTGCGCGCCGCCCTTTGCCCATCTGCTTAGACGCCTGGCTGGCGTTTCACCCGCCCAGCTGACGTTCCACCTGCTTGGGATTGTTGCGCCAAATTTCGGACATTTGGCGCGAAATGGGGTCGGGGAAGATGTCTTCTTCGCCGCGCTCGACGCCTTCCAAGATGGCGCGCGCCACGTCGCTGGGTGACGCCTTGGCCATGTCCATGCTCTTGGTCATATCGGTGTCGATGGCCCCGGCGAACACGCCGTGCACGCCGACGCGGCGCGCTCGCAAATCTACGCGTAGGCCTTGGGTGATGGACGCCGCCGCCGCCTTCGACGCCGAGTAGCCGCCGAGCGCCGGCATGCTGGCCAGCGACACCACCGACAGCACGTTGACGAGGGCGGCTTCGCCTTGTTGAGCCGAGCGCTCGAGGGCGGGCAAGAAGGCCTTGGTCGTGGCCAACACCCCGTAGAAATTGATGGCAAAATCCTGGGCAATGGCGCTCGCCTCGCTCGTCAATAGACCGAACGAAGCGAGCACGCCCGCGTTGTTCACGAGCAAGCTCACGTCAGGGGCTCGCTCCGCCGCGCGCCCGAGCGAGGCCGCGTCCGTCACGTCCAGCTCTAGGCCTACCACTCGCCCCTCGCCGCGCTCGAGCAGCTCGGCCAAATTTTTTGGCTCTCGAGCGCCCGCGTAAACGCGCTTTGCCCCCGCCGCCAAGCTCGCTCGCACGAGCGCGCGGCCAAGCCCACGGTTTGCCCCTGTCACCAGCACGACTGCATTTTCGATTTTCATGTCTTCACCTGGTCGGGACTATGGAGTGTCGCCGGCGCTCGCTGTAGACCCCTCCGGCGCAATTGATTCTTGCGCGCCAGTAAATAATCAGAAACGCTCCGGGCATGGATTTGCTGGCGCAGATGGCGACTTTTTCGAGCATCGTGGAAGGCAAGAGCTTGTCGGCCGCCGCGCGCGCTCAGCGGCTCTCTCTACCCGCGGTGAGCCGGCAACTGCGCGCGTTGGAGTCTGACCTGGGCGTGAGCTTGATCGCGCGGTCCACGCGCAAGTTGCGCGTCACCGACGCGGGGCGCGATTGGTACGAGCACTGCCGGCGCGTGCTGACCCAGGTAGAGGAGGCGCGCCAGGCCGTGCGCGGCACGCGGGGCGCCCATGGCCGCTTGGTCGTCAGCGCTTCCTTGACCTTCGGCTCGAGCGTGATCGTGCCGCGCCTGCCCGCCCTCGCCGAGCGGCACCCGCACCTGACCATCGACCTCAGGCTCGAGGATCAGCTCGTGGATCTCGTGGGAGAGGGTGTCGACGTCGCCGTGCGCGCCGGCTCGCCGCCCCCGAACAGCACCTCAGTCGTGGCTCACCCCATCTTCTCGATGCAGCGCGTGCTGGTGGCGTCGCCGCGTTGGCTGCGCAAGCACGGCGCGGTGCGCGACCCCGCCGAGCTAACCCGCCACGTCTGCTTGATCCAGGTGACCCCCGGCGGCACGATCGTGCCCTGGTCATTGCGTCGCGACGCCACGGCCGAGACCGTACTGGTCGAAGCGCAGGGCCGACTGCGCACCAACGCCCCCAGCGCGCTGCGTGACCTGGCGTTGGCCGGCGCCGGCATCGCCTACCTGCCGGACTGGGTAGTCACAGCCGATCTCGAACAAGGCCGGCTGCGACGCGTGCTGCCGCAGTGGTCCTCGGCCCGGCTGGATGCCTGGGCCATCTATCGCGCGGAGCTGCGCGGCGCCGCGCGCCTGCATGCTTTCCTCGACGCGCTGCCCAAGGCAGCCGCTCCATCGAGAAGAGGGCCCGCAAAGCCCCGCTGACCACCGCCGCCAACCGCTGGCACGCCGGCTGCACACGGGGAAGCACGATGTGGCAAATTGGCGACTCGACCGGCAAATTCACGGCAAAAAGGGAGCAGCCGCTCCGCCGTGACGTAGCCATTCGTCTCAGCCGCGGCGTGGCGCATCGGCGGGTGTGCCTCAAGTGACCGAAGCCGAGCCCACGGACCGCCCTTCCCTGGCTTTCGACCAACGGCTGAGCCTCGTCACGGGGATTTTGCAGCGCTTCTCTTGGACGAAGGCGGAGACGCCGAGCCCCGAGCTGCTGCAAATACGCCTGGGGGGCAGCTTGAGCATCGATGACGCGGCCGGCTTGTGGAAACGCATCAGCGAGACGCTAGCCGACGAGCTGGACGACGTGCGGTCGGCGGTCGTCGAGCTCTCGAGCGTGAGCAAGATCGACGGCGCGTGCATGGCGCTGCTCACGCAATTTCGGACGGAGCTCCGCTCGCGCGGAATAACCTGTGAGTTTTCCGGCGGCAGCGCCGAGGTGAAGCGCATCGTCGACCTGTACGGCGGCCGCAAGAAGGCGCGGCAGGCTCGCGCCAAGCGGCGGCCGCTGAACGCGGTGGAGCAGGTCGGGGGCGCGGCGTTGGCCATCGTCGCCGAGACGCGGGGAATCCTCGATTTCATCGGCGAGCTCACGGTTTCGACCTGGCACGTGCTGCGCCACCCCAAGAGCCTGAATTTGCGCGACGTGACGCTGACCATGGAGCGCGCGGGTGCCGACGCGACTCCGATCGTGCTCCTGATCAATTTCTTGATCGGCTTCGTCATGGCGTATCAGAGCGCGGCCCAGCTCAAGCAGTTCGGCGCCAACATCTACGTGGCCGATTTGGTCGGCGTATCGATGACGCGTGAGCTCGGCCCGTTGATGATGGCCATCATCATTTGCGGGCGCTCGGGCGCTGCCTTCGCGGCCGAGCTGGGCACCATGAAGGTGTCGGAAGAAGTAGACGCCCTGCGCACGTTGGGCTTCCTGCCCCTGCCCTTTTTGGTCATTCCGCGCCTACTGGGCTTGATGTTGGTCGCGCCGGTTTTGGTGCTGCTGGCGGACGCGGTCGGCATTTTCGGCGGCGCGCTGGTGGGCATGCTCAGCCTGGACATCACCCCGACCGCGTTCGTGATCCAGCTGAAGTCGGCCGTCAAAGCCAGCGACGTGGTGTCCGGCTTGGTGAAGGGCATGGTGTTCTGCGGCACCATCGCGCTCATCTCGTGCCAGCAGGGTCTCGCCACGTCGGGCGGGGCCGAGGGCGTGGGGCGGCGCACGACCAGCGCCGTGGTCTCGATCTTGTTCACCTTGATCGTGCTGGACGCCGTGTTCACCGTCGCGCTGGGAGCTTTGGGCCTATGAAGCGCGCGCTGATTTCCGTGAAGCAGCTGCGCATGGGTCACGGCGAGACCGTGCTCTTGCAAGACGCCAGCTTCGACGTGGCGCGCGGCGACATTTTCATCATTCTGGGGGGGAGCGGCTGCGGCAAGTCGACCTTGCTCCGGCATTTGGTGGGGCTGGAGCCGCCGATGGCGGGCGAAATCCGCGTGGCAGGGCGAGCTCCGCGGCTGGCCGGCGCGGCCCCGCGCTACGGGGTGATGTTCCAGTCGGGCGCGCTGTTCGGCTCGATGAGCGTCGGCGAAAACGTGGCCTTCGCCCTGCAAGAGTGGACCCACCTACCGGAGGAAGCAGTGCGCGCCATCGTCCGCGCGAAGCTGGCCCTGGTTGGGTTGGAAGGGGCGGAAGACAAACTGCCGGCCGAGCTCTCGGGCGGCATGCGCAAGCGCGCCGCGATCGCGCGGGCCATGGCGTTCGAACCGAACCTGATCTTCTTGGACGAGCCTTCGGCCGGGCTCGACCCGGTGAGCGCGGCCGAGCTCGACGAGCTCATCCTGGCGCTCAACCGCAACCTGGGGCTCACGGTGGTGATGGTGACGCACGAGCTCGACAGCATCTTCAAGATCGGAAAAACCTGCATCATGCTCGATCGGGAGACGCGCAGCATCATCGCTCGCGGAGAGCCCCAACGACTACGGCACGAGAGCGATGACCCGCGTGTCCGTCAATTCTTCAACCGCGAAACGAGAGCACCCCAGTGGCAGTAGGTACCAATCGTTGGAAGCTCGGGCTGTTCGTGCTGACCGGCATCGCCATCGGCGTGTTTGCGATTTTGCTCTTGGGCGCCCGCGCGTTGAGCGAAAAAACCGTGGTCTTCGTCAGCTTTTTCGATGAATCGGTGCAGGGGCTGGAGCTGGGCTCGCCGGTAAAATTCCGCGGCGTCACCGTCGGCAAAGTCAGCAAAATCGACATCGCAGAGAACCTGCGCCACGTGCAGGTAACGAGCGAGCTGAGCGTGCAGCAAGTCGGCAAGCTGCGCCTGGCCACCAAAGCCGACGGCTCCAAGCTCCACCCGGACATGCGCGTGCAGCTGGCGCAGACCGGCATCACGGGCGTGAAGTTCCTGTTGATCGATTTCTTCGACTCGGCGACGAACCCGGTCGTGCCCTTGCCCTTCAAGCCCCCCAACAATTACATCCCGACCGCTTCCTCGACCATGAAGAACCTCGAAGACTCGGTGACGCGCACCGCCAATCGCTTCCCCGAAATTGCGGACGACGCCGCCAAGGCGGTGGCGCAGGTGCGCATGGTGGCCGAGCAAATTCAGGCCGGGCGGCTGCCAGAGCGGGGGGCGGAGACCTTGACCCACGCCAACCAGGCCCTGGCCGAGCTGGGCACGCAGCTGAAGAACCTCAACGCCGCGCAGCTCTCCAGCGAAGCCGACAAGAACCTGAAAGAGTTCAACGGCGTGCTGGTGCGCACCAACGCGCTGCTCAGCCGTCTGGACAGCGAGCAGGGCCTGTTCCGCAACGCCGAGCGCAGCTCCGAAGCCATCGGAGAAGTGGCCAGAAATGCCCGCAGCTTGGGGCCCGAGCTGGAGCTCACCCTGCGCGAGATCCGCGGCGCCGCCCGCTCGATCAAGCGCCTGGCGGACGAGCTGGAGCGCGATCCGGACATGTTGCTCAAGGGCCGCGCCCGAGGGGCAACACCGTGAAGCTCGCGCAGCTCTTGGGGCTCGGCGCTTGCTCGTGGAGCTTGCTGTTCGGTTGCGCGCTGACCTCCAAAGCGGACGCGCTCACGCCGCGCTACTTCAACCCACAAACCTACGACGAACGGCGCTCCCCCCCTGCGCCTCGGCCGTTCGAGCTGCGGCTGGGGCAAGTGTCTTCGGCTTCGAACCTGGACGAGCGTATTGCCTACCGGCTGAACGCGGTCGAGGTCGGCTTCTACGAAGACCGTCGTTGGACCGAGCTGCCGGAGCAGTACCTGCGGCGCGCGCTCGAAACGGAGCTGTTCGAGGAGCGCAAGCTGACGCGGATAGTCAGCGGCGTGGCTCCCATCTTGGACGTGGAGCTCCAGGCTTTCGAAGAGCAACGCGGAGCGCCCGGCAAGGCGCGCGTGGTGCTGCGCTTCACGCTGCGCGACGAGCGTCGCTCGCTGCTGGAGCAGAGCCTCGAGCTCGAGCTGCCGCTCGGCTCCGATCGCAGCGCAGACAAGAGCGAGCGGGTGGCAAAGGCGCTCGGCGACGCGCTGGCCGAGGGGGTCACGCGGCTGGGCGCGGCGGTGGTAAAGCGCTTGTCCGAAAGCCCTCCGGCAGCCGTGGAAACGTCTACGCCTTGAGCTTGCCGCCCGCCACCGGCCGCGCCCAGCACACGAGCGAAGAGCGAATTTGGCGTCGCGCGCGCGCGGCGACGTGAGCAGCGCCGGAGACGATTTCTCTGCTCACCGCTGCTTTGGCTAGATTTCCGGCGAAAATAGTGCTTTTTCTCCCGCATGGCCAAAGCGAAATCCAAACCATCATCCAAGACATTGACCAAGAGCGCGCTCTTACAAACCATCGTCGACAACGTCGGCGACGGTGCGTCGCGCAAAGGCGTGAAGGCCGTGCTCGACGCCCTCACCGAGGTCGCGCACAAAGAGCTGAAGAAAAACGGCCTGTTCGTGCTGCACGGCTTCGCGAAATTCGTCGTCGTGAAGAAGCCCGCTCGCCCCGCGCGCAAAGGCATCAACCCGTTCACGAAGGAACCCACCACCTTCGCGGCCAAGCCCGCCAGCAAGGCCGTCAAGGCTCGTCCGGTGAAGGCGCTCAAAGACGTCGTTGCGTGAGCAGCCGTCGGGGGACTGCGTCGCGCGCGACGCCCGTCACCGACGCTCCATCGGTTCGAGGGCGCCTCTTTGACCAATCGTCGCAAGGAGGCGCCACGCTGCGCGCGCTGCCACATGCTCGTGCCGGGCTGCGTGTGCGCGCTGGTTCCACGGCTGCACACGCGAACGCATTTGGTGCTCGTGCTGCACGCCGCCGAAGCGAAGAAGCCGACCAACACGGGGCGCTTGGCCGCGCTGTGCTGCGACAACAGCCGAGTGTTGGTGCGCGGGCTCCCGGACCAGCCGCTCGAGCTCGCGTTTCTAGCGGGCCAAAATGCGGCGATTCTCTGCCCTGAAGAGGGGGCAAAGCTGCTCGAGCCGAGCCGAGACCCGCTCACGCTGGTCGTGCCCGACGGCAGCTGGCGCCAAGCTTCGAAGATGTCGCGGCGCGAGCCCATGCTGCGGAATTTGCCGCGCGTCTGCTTGCCAGCGCTGCCCGCTCGGGCGCCCGAGCTCCGCCGAGAAACCAAAGACGGCGGGCTCGCCACGTTCGTGGCCATCGCCCGCGCGCTGGGCATCCTCGAAGGTGCGGCGTGCGAGCAGGCCCTGCTAAAGTTTTACGACGTGCTGGCCGAGCGCATCTTGCTCGCGCGCCAAGGCCAGCCGACGCCCAAAGGCCCGCTCACGCGCGAGGGCGGCGAGCAGTAGCGGCGCCCGCGCGGGGTGGCGACCCGCCGCCAGACCCGGGGGCGTCCGTGGCCGTCGACGCCCGCGCCAGCTGGACGAACGCGGAGATGTAATCAATCTCGGCGTCGGCCTCGCGCACACCGACGAAGATCTGCTTGAAGATCCCGGCCGGCCCGAGCCGCACGTCCACGATGTCGAGCTGCGAGCGGTACTCTTGAACGAGCCACCGCGGCAGCGCCGCCACGCCGCGACCGCTAGCCACCAGCTGCATCATGATATCGGTGTTCTCGACCGTTTTTTGGCTGGCCGGAGCCACGCCGGCCGGCAACAAGAACTGCGTATAGACATCGAGCCTATCCGTCGAAACCGGGTAGGTGATGAGCACCTCGTCTTGCAGCTGCTGGGGCTCGACGTGGTCGGCGCCGTGCAGAGGGTGCCCGGCGCCGACGGCCAACACTTGCTCGTAGTCGAACACCGGCTCAAACCTCAGGTCGGGCTTGAACACGGGATCCGGAGTCACCAGCAGATCGATGTCGTAGCCGAAGAGCGCGCCGAGCCCGCCGAACTGCACCTTCTGCTTCACGTCGACCTCGACGTGGGGCCACGCCAGCAAGAACGGCGAGACCACCTTCAACAGCCAGCGGTAGCAAGGGTGACACTCCATGCCGATGCGCAGCGTTCCCCGGCCGCCTTGCGCGAACTGCCGTAGCCGCTCCTCGGCCAACTCGAGCTGAGGCAAGACTTGGTTCGCGACCGCCAGCAGGTATTGGCCAGCCTGAGTCAGGTGCAAGTGCCGCCCCTCGCGTCGCCAGATGGGCATGCCCAAGTGCGCTTCGAGCTTCTTGATCGAATGGCTCAGCGCCGATTGGGTCAAGTGCAGCACCTCGGCCGCCGCGGTCAGCGAACCGTGTTTGTCCACCTCTCGGACCACCACCAAGTGCACGCGCTCGAGCATTCTCGATGAATACTACTCATGGATTCGTGAAAACAATGCGATAGCGTTCATCGAAGGCGGCTGCCAAGGTCCAGGTACCTCATGCCCCACCTCAGCACTCACAACCTGGAAAGCGCCGAATCTGCAGGTGTTTTCCGCAATTCGGGCGAAAAACCGACGGCAAGAGGAGCAGATCGAGCCGATTGCCTTGGAGAGCTACGGCTCGGGACGCCGGCCATGACGACGCGCGGCTTCAAAGCCGAAGAATCAATCGTCACCGCGAACCTGATCGCGGACGTGCTCGACCATCCGCGCGACGAAGCGACCCTGGACAGAGTGCGCGCCGAAGAGGGAGCGCTCGCGCGGCGCTATCCGGTCCATGAGCTCCCGAGCAACTGAGCCCTCGGCGCGCGGCGCGCGGCTCACCTATGCCATCGCGCCGCCGAACCAGGCGACGCCCAGAGAGCGCCGCCGCGCAATCGCGGCCATGCAGGCGGCCCGCATCTCGGCGCTGCCGATCGACGCGCTGCTCGTCTACGACGTGCAGGACGAGTCGGCCCGGGTCGGCGCGCCACGTCCGTTCTCATTCCATCCCAAGGTGGATCCGCTTTCGTACGCGTTCGACGAGCTTCGGCTCGGTGCTCTACCGCGCGTGGTGTATCGCGCCGTGGCCCAGCCCGAGGGCGAGGCTTCGCTCGGCCCTTGGCTGGCTCGCTTGCAGGCACGAGGCGGCGAGGCCGTGCTGGTGGGCGCTCCTTCGCGCAGCACCAGGGCGGCGCTGACCTTGACGCAGGCCTACGCGCTCTGCCGAAGACGGCATCCGAGCCTGTCGTTCGGCGGGGTCGTGATCCCGGAGCGGCACGAGGCGTCAGGCGCGGAAGATGCTCGGGTGTGGGCCAAGGTCCAGCAGGGCTGCCGCTTCTTCGTGAGCCAAACCGTCTGGTCGGTCGCCGCCACCAAGCGTTTGCTCCGTGATGTGCGGCGGCGGGCCGAGCAAGAAGGAGCGGAAGCTCCACCCATCCTGCTGACGCTGAGCCCGTGTGGCTCGGAGCAGACGCTGCGGTTCTTGAAGTGGCTGGGGGTGGGCCTGCCCGCATACGTGGAGCAGGAGCTGCTGTCGGCTCGAGACATGCTGGCGCGCTCCGTAGAGCTAGCCGCCGAAACCTTCGATTGTTTGCGCGCGTTCGCGCTCGAGCAAGGTCTCCACGTGGGCGCCAACGTCGAGAGCGTTTCGGCGCGCGCGGAGGAGATCGACGCTTCGCTCGAGCTGTTGGCGCGCGTGGACCGCCTCACGTCGCCCCGGGCCAACGCGCGGGGCGGGGCCCCACGCTTCATCGACGCTTCGACATGATCGACCCGACTCCGACCTCTGCAAGGAAGTACAAGCCATGACTCGCACCCACAACCTCGGTTTTCCTCGGATCGGCGCCCAGCGCGAGCTGAAATTTGCCGAAGAAAAGCACTGGAAAGGCTCGCTCTCGGGAGCCGAGCTGGAGCAGCTGGCGTCCGAGCTGCGCGCTCGGAGCTGGCAGCGGCAAGCCGGCCTCGACCTGGTACCGGTGGGCGACTTCTCTTTCTACGACCAAGTGCTCGACGCGAGCTTCTTGCTGGGCAACGTGCCGGCGCGCGCCGTCAGCGACGACCCTCAGCCGCTCGACGCTTACTTTCGCGTCGCGCGGGGGCGCGCGGCCGGCGACGCGGGCGCGGGCGTCGCAGCCGGCGAAATGACGAAATGGTTCGACACGAACTATCACTACATCGTGCCCGAGCTCTCGTCCCAAACGTCGTTCGAGCTCGATGCGTCGCGGCTATTGGCCCAGCTAGCGGAGGCCCGCCGAGCCGGCGTCCCCTTCAAGCCCGTGCTGATTGGACCGGTCACCTATTTGTGGCTCGGTAAGGCCAAAGACGGCAGCGATCGGCTCTCGCTCTTGCCGAAGCTCTTGCCGGTGTACCGAGAGCTACTCTCGGTGCTGGCCCGCGAAGGAGCGGATTGGGTGCAAATCGACGAGCCAGCGCTGGTAACCGAGCTCGCCTTCGACTGGCAGCAGGCTTACCGCACCGCGTACGAGGCACTCAGGGGCGCGGGGAGCAAGCTGCTGCTCACCACCTACTTCGGCCGCCTGGGAAACAACCTGGAATTGGCCGTCAATCTGCCGGTCGACGGCGTTCACCTCGACGCTGTTTCGGCGCGGGGCGAGGTCGAGCGTCTGCTCAGCGCGTTGCCGGAGGGGCGAGTGCTGTCGCTCGGCGTGGTGAGCGGGCGCAACATTTGGAAGGCCGATCTGGCCAAGGCCCTGGACTACCTGGAGCCCATCCATCGCTGGTTGGGTGACCGTTTGTGGCTCGCTCCTTCGTGCTCGCTCTTGCACGTGCCGGTGGATTTGACGAGCGAGCAGAAGCTCGATCCCGAGCTCAAGTCGTGGCTGTCGTTTGCGCAGCAGAAGCTGGCCGAGGTGCAGACGCTGGCGGTGGCGCTGAACCAGGGCCGCTCCGCGGTGGCAGAAGCCTTGGCGGAAAACGCCCGCTGCTTGGCCAGCCGGCGCAGCTCGAGCCGCGTCACCAAGCCGGAGGTGCAAGCGTCGCTCAGGGAGCCTCGGCTGCGCTCGAGCGAGCGCAAGTCGCCCTACGCGGTGCGGGCCGCGGCCCAGGCGCGCGCCTTCAACTTGCCGAAATTTCCGACGACGACCATCGGCTCGTTCCCGCAGACCGCCGAAATCCGCAAGGTGCGCCGCGATTTTCGCGCCGGCAAGCTGGAAGAGAGCGCGTACCAGGCCCACATGCGTCGCGAGATCGAGCGCGCGGTGGAAGAGCAAGAGCGCCTGGGGCTCGACGTGCTGGTGCACGGAGAGGCGGAGCGCAACGACATGGTCGAGTACTTCGGCGAGCAGCTCGAGGGCTACGCTTTCAGCGAGCTCGGCTGGGTGCAGTCGTACGGCTCGCGCTGCGTGAAGCCGCCCATCTTGTTCGGTGACATCAGCCGGCCGCGCGCCATGACGGTAGACTGGACCCGCTACGCGCAGTCGCTCACTCACAAACCGATGAAGGGCATGCTGACGGGCCCCGTCACCATCCTCAATTGGTCGTTCGTCCGCGACGATCAGCCGCGCTCGGTCTCTTGCCATCAGCTTGCCTTGGCCATTCGCCAAGAAGTGAAAGCTCTCGAGGAAGCGGGCGTGCGCATCATTCAGATCGACGAAGCGGCGCTGCGCGAAGGCTTGCCGCTCCGGCGCTCCGAGTGGCGCGAGTACTTGAGCTGGGCCGTCGATTCTTTCCGCATCGCCACCGCCGGCGTGGCCGACGAGACGCAGATCCACACGCACATGTGCTACTCGGAGTTCAACGACATCATCGAAGCGATCGCCACCATGGACGCCGACGTCATCACCATCGAGACCTCACGTTCGGACATGGAGCTTTTGGACGCCTTCGACCGCTTCGAATACCCGAACGAGATTGGGCCCGGCGTCTACGACATCCACTCGCCGAACGTCCCCAGCGAGCAGCAGATGGTCGAGCTGATGAACAAGGCCGCTGAGCGCATTCCCGCGGCTCGCTTGTGGGTGAACCCCGACTGCGGCCTCAAGACGCGCAGCTGGGCAGAAGTGCGGCCCGCGCTCGAGAACATGGTCGCCGCCGCCCGGCGCCTGAGAGAGGCGCACGCCGGCTGAGTCGGCTCGACTCGGGCTTGTCCCAACGCAGCGCGCTTCGGCTCGACTCGGGCTTGTCCCTAACAGGGTGTTGAGAAAGTAGGCTTTCGAGTCACCGGAGTCGCGTCAAGGTTTGCTCGAGGTGCCCACCCCCGCCCGCGTTCATCAACACCCTGCTAAGGGTCTGCCTGGCGCGGGGCGAATGACAGCTCGGAGCCGGTCGCCCCGATGACCAGGACGCCCGCCACGACCGCCAAGGCGAGCACGACAGCACCCGCCAGTCGGAGGCGGCGCAGTTGCCACCACATGACGAGGCCGGTGATGCTCCAGACGATCAGCGTGAACGCTGTCACGTCCGCGAAAAATGCCCAGAACCAGGTCACGCCGCCGTGTGGGGGGTAGTGGTGCTGCGTGTGGATGGCCTCCAGTAGCTCGACGAGGGCGCCCGAGCGCCGCTCGTCGCTCGGCTTGCCAACCAGCCTACCGGTGCCGAAATCGTAGAGGGCGTTCCAAGCTCGGCCGCCACCGTCGAGCAAGCGGAACGCCAACTGGGGGTGCACGCTAGGGTGTGGCTCTAGGGGGCCGTTGGTGGCCACGTGGCGAGCCGCCAGCACCGGGTCGAGGCTCTGCGCGAGCGCTCGCAGATCGCGCGCGGGCAGCTTGACCTCGGCGCGGTCGAAGGGGGTGGGGCTGGGGGCGGGCGACTCGGGGCGCTCGGTAATGGTCGCGCTGCCATTCGAGAGGTTCACGATCAACACTTGCTGGCCGCGCTGCGCTGGCGCCGCGAACAGAGGAAAGCCAGCGAAGCGCGCAGGCTCTTTACTCAGCCGATACTCGGCGCCAGCCGCGTTGAGAGCGGCTACGACCTCCGCCGCCACCTGCTGAGCGTCCCAGGGGCGGAAGGAGCTGACGGCCGCCACCTCCGCCGCGCTCACGCTCTGCACGCGCAGACCGCGCCCCACCGTTGGATGATTGAAGGATAGCCCCGTCATTCCGAACAGCAGCAAGAACGGCCAGAGCAGAAGCCCCAAATACAGATGGACGCGCCGGAGCAGTCGCAGCGCCCGTTGGCGGCGCGTCGCCAGAGCACGGCTCGGCGGCGCGCCTCGTCCAGCCTCGGAGGGGCTCATCTCAACTTCACGGCCGAGAAGACCAGACCCGGAATGGTGAGGGCCTTGCCCTTCGTGGGACCGCCGGTGGTGAGCTCGAGAAACTGCGTCTCTTCGCCGTCGATGAACAGCGGGGCAAAGCGGCGGCGGCCGAGCGTGAATGGCAACACGCTGCCACCCGCGAGCGACGCGCCCTTCACCTTGGACACCGAGGGATCGTCACCCGGCGTCAGCTCGTACCAATCCCAAGCCGCGACACCAGCCAACACACGGGGGTTGGTCACGCCCTCCGGAATGGACCCCGTGTCCAGCACGCGCAAGAAGGCTTGGTTGTCCGGCCCTACCACCAGCGAGCCTGCCGGGCGGCCGTCGAACAAGCTGCTCAACGTCACCATGAAATCGGCGTCGAACGTGGCGGTTGCGGTGTCGAAGCGCAGAAGACATGGCGCGGGGTTAGTGTCATCCAAATAGTGAGCGGCGGAGCCGAACGCTTCGGTGGCGACGTACAGCTTGCCGTCGCTGAGCACGCCGTCACGCGCGTACCCACAGCGATCGTCTTCGACGATCTCGACCGCGTCGCTCTCGGTATCGACGACGACGACGGCCGAGCGTGAGGTGATGGCCAACCCCTCCCGCCAGGCGACGAAGCTATAAAGCTTGTTGCCATCTCGAACCGGCGCAGCGGTGAACGAGAGCACCTGATTTGCCGCCGCCAAGCTCGTCAACGGAAGGGCGCCCGTGACCTTCATGCTCGTCGGGTTCCAGACCACGATTTGCGCGGTAGGGCCGTCGAACCAATAGGCTTTTTCTTCGGAAATATACTGAAATTGTCCGCCGTATTCGCCGAACGACGTGACCCCCCGGCCCAAGAAGCTCACGGTACTGCCGCCCGCGAGCTTGCCGGCGTCGGTCAGGTCATAGCGCGTGATGGTCGGCCCGAGCTCTCCCGCGACGAACAGTACGCCTCCGTTCTCGGGGCCGGTGGCCAGCGCGCGCCCCGCAATCTCGATCACTGCGTCATCGAGCGACAGCTCCGTATCGGCGGAGAGACGATCCGTCAGCAGCACGTAGCTGTTGTCCTCGAGCTCGCCGAAGACTTGCGTGGTCAAGGCGTACACCGACGATTCGTCTTCGGGTGATGCACCGCGGGCGCCGCCCACCTGGCCTCCCCCTCCCCCTTCGCCTTCGGAGGGCGCGGCCTCTCCGCCTGCGCCCCCGTTGCCGGCGGTCGGGCCGCTGCCGGCCGTGGCCTTGCTGCCGGCCGTGGCCTGACCGCCGCCGGTGGCCTTGCTGCCGGCCGTCGCCTTGGTGCCCGCTGTTGGGCTGGTAGAATCGTCGTCGTCGCCGCAAGCGCCCGTCGTGGTCAAGAGAGCGAGGCCACCGACGAGCAGTAGCGTGCTCCAACTCTGGTTGTTCTTCGTCATGATTTCGTTCTTTCCGTCATTGATATTCGAGGCTCATTTTCCAGTGAAAGCTGCGACCCGGCCGCGCCGCTCCGTAGAAATCGAAGACCTTGGCGTCGAGCAGGTTCTGCACCTCGAAGCTATTGGTCAGCGTCGCGCCCGGGCCGTTCGACACGTGGCTGAGCGCGAGCGCGTGCACGGTTTGGCTCGGCACCTCCAGCTTCGCTCCGCTCGCGGCCGCGCTCTCCCAACCGCGAAAGAAGCGCCGCACGTGGCGCACGTCCCAGCTCAGCTCCAGCGCGTCGCCGGCCGTCAGTGCCCCCTCGAAGCGCGCGCGGGCGGCGGCGCTGACTTGAAAGAAGGGTTGATTGGGGATGCGGTCGCCCTCGAACAACGCTCCCGGACCCGTCGTCGAGGTATTGCGAACATCTTGATACGAGACGTTGGCCTCGAGACCGAAGGCATCACTGCGCGAGCTCCACGCCACGCCCGCCTCGGTGGCGAGCGCGCGCGCCTGCAGTACGTTCGCGTACTGGTAGTAGCTGCCCGTGCCGAGGAGGACGACCAGCGACTCGATGCGACGCGCGGCGGCGCTCAGCTTACCCCGCCAAATGCCGAGCGCGCTGTCGGTGCTCTCGACGAACGCGCCGAGGTTCACGTTCTGGCTCGTCTCGGGCTCGAGCTGGAGGTTGTCGGCGATCAGGCCGCCGTCGCCGAAGCGCTCGTCGGCCGTGGGTAAACGCACGGCTTGCTCGAAAGATGCTTTGACATACAGGCTAGGTAGAATCGTCAGCCGCAAGCTGTCGCCAGCGCCGAAATAGAGCTGATTGGTGCGCAGTTGTTGGGTGACCCCGGTCGACAGCCGCGCGGAGCTGCGCGCAGCTTGCAAGTACTGTTTCACGAAGGTCGCGGCGGCCAAGCGCCCCGCCTTCACCTCGTATTCGAGACCCAGCACGCCACCGTAGAGGCGGCGCTCGGCCCGCAACGGGTCGTACTTCCGGTCCGGTATCTCGCGGTCGTGACCGCGCCGCGTGACGAAGCGTGGCGAGAGAGACAGCGTCAAGGTGCGCTGGGGCGCGTGACTGACGGTCAGGTCTATCCGTCCGTACAAAGTGCGCTCGTTCACCGTCCGATCGACCGGCACGGAGTCCAGCTCCCCCGCCAGTGGCAACATCACGAAGCAGCGACCGTACCAATCGTAGCGGCAACGTGAGACATCACGCAGGCGGGAGACGCGACCTGCATAACCTACCTGAGCATCCAGCCGCCAGATCCGCGCGAAGCGTTTGCGGTAGCTCACGTTCCCCCCCAACGCGCCGCGACCATACGTAACTTCGCCGTAAGGCACGGTCATACCAGCGTTGGTTTGCACGTCGCGCGCGTAGTCGGCGACGTAAGCCTGCGCGATCAACCTATCGGCCCAAGCGCGCTGAACGAGCCCCGCGCCCAAGGTAACGCCGGCCCCGCGGTAGCCGTCGTGGAAGCGCCGCACCGTGGCGCTCGACACCTGCCCGCTGTCGTCGAAGACCTGGGCGTCTACCGGGTAGTCATTGGCCGCGACGTCAAAAAACAGGCTGGCCCGGGCGAATCCGCGGAGTTTTTCGCTGTAGGCTCGACCTGACACGGCCATTCGATGCGTCTCGAAGGAAGCAAACTCGTAGGAGGCGCCGAGGCGATTGGCCTGCACGGCTTCGTCGCTGACGAGGTTCACGGCTCCGCCCAGCGCGTCGGCGCCGAACCGCACCGGCACTACGCCCTGGTAGACCTCCGCGCGATCGACCAACCCGATGGGCACGTTGCCCACCCCCATTTGATACGCCGTCAGCTCGAGTGGCACTCCGTCGAGGAAGAAGCGCACGCGATCGCCGGAGAGCCCGTTCAAGCTGTAGCGACCCATCGAGCCCAAGCCACCTTCGCGCCGAACCTGGAGGCTCGACTTGCGCGCCAAGACCTCGCCAAGGTCCGCGCTCGAGCGCTCCGACTGGGCGAGCTCCACGACCTCGACGGCGTGCGCAGAGCGCCGCAACCGCTCGGCCGCCGAGCTGCCACGCACGGTGATCTCGACAGGCGTTGACGGCACCGGCGAGGCTGGCGCCGGCTCGGAGGCGGTGGTGACGTCTGTCGGCGGTGGCGTCAGCCGAGGCAAATCCGTGACGCCATTCGTCGGCATCCCCGCTCGTTCGTCAGCCCACGACTGACGCCCGCTGCAGAAGCAGCAGACCAGTAGGCAGAGGCTCGCTCTCACGCGCATCACCAGACTCGAGTACCTGAAAATGAAAACCACATTCAACTTAAATGATAATGATTTTCATTTTCATTTAAGTTGCTGGGTGATAGGAGCTGTTTCTGGCCTCGGCGAACGAATCCGCGCCTAGCCCGAACGCGAGGAGACCATGACGAACACCTTTTTCTTCTCCGGACCGACCCAGACCATCCAGGCCGAAGACGAAGGCGAGGTCATCGCAGGCTCGCTCAGCGAGCGTGAGCGGCTGCTCGATCGCGTCGAGCACTGCCTCGCTGCTACGACCGGCGACCATCGCGTCGTGGTCGGTGCCATTCCGTTCTGCGACCGCGCGCCGGTTCGATTATTCTGCCCTACGAAGGTACGCCGCTCCGGACGTTGGTCGGTCGCACCCAGTCCCCACCCCAGCGGGCCCGCTCACGCCATCCCGCGTACGCCCGACGAGCAGCCGCCCCCGAGCGAGCCGTTCTTGAACGCCGTGCGCGGCGCGGTGCGCGAGATTCAGCGGGGCGCTCTGCACAAAGTGGTCCTGTCGCGCGTTCACGACGTGCCGCTGGCGCAAAGCCCCAACCCTCTCAGGCTCTTGCGCCGTTTACGCGCCAAGAACCCGCACGCCTTCACGTTCGCGCTAGCGCTCGCGTCCGCCGACTCGAAGCCGGGGCACGTGCTGCTCGGAGCCAGCCCCGAGCTGCTCGTCTCGCGACGAGGAACGCGCGTCGTCAGCTCGCCGCTGGCCGGCTCCGCTCCGCGGTCGCTCGACCCCCAGGAAGACGCGCGCCGCGCCGCGCGCCTCTTGGGCTCGGCTAAAGATCGCCACGAGCACCAGCTGGTGGTGGCGCAAATTCTCGACGATTTGCGGCCTTTCGTGCGCAATTTGCGGTTCGATCTGGAGCCTCTGGTCGTGCCCACGGCCGCCCTTTGGCACCTGTCGACGCGCATTGAGGGGCAGCTGCGCGACCCCCAAGTCAGCTCGCTGCGGCTGGCGTTGGCCCTGCATCCAACGCCGGCCGTGTGCGGGACGCCCACGGCGGCAGCGCGCGCCTTCATTCGTGACCGTGAGGGCTTCGACCGCGGTTACTTCACGGGCACGCTCGGGCACGTCGACCAAAATGGCGACGGCGATTGGATCGTGACGATTCGTTGCGCCGAGCTGGGCCCCGAGCGCGCGCGGGTGTTCGCGGGCGCGGGCATCGTCGGCAGCTCGGTGGCTGAGCTCGAGCTGTCGGAGACGAACGTGAAGATGCGCACCATGCTGGAGGCGCTCGGCGTCGAGGCACCGCAGTGAAGCGCACGGCTCGGTTGGAGGGTGTGGTGGGATGGCCTAGCGAGGCCCAGGCACGCTTTCGCGACGCCGGTATTTGGCGCGGGCAGACGCTCTCCGCGTGGTTCGCCGAGCGGGCCGAGCTGTTCGGCGAGCATACGGCCGTCGTGGATGGCGCGCGCCGCGTCAGCTACCACGAGCTGCGCCAACGAGTCGCTCGCCTGGCGGGCGGGCTCGCCGCTACCGGCGTGGGCGAGCTCGATCGCGTGATCCTGCAGCTGCCCAATTCTCTGGCGCTGGTGGAGACGCTGCTGGCCTCGAGCTGGCTCGGCGCGGTGCCGGTGCTGGCGCTGCCCGCGCACCGACGGGCGGAGCTTGCGGCGTTCGCGAAGCACGCCCGCGCATCCACGTTGATCGTCGCGGCCCGGCACGCGGGCAGCGACATGTTGGAGGTCGCAGAGGCCGTGCAAGCCGAACTGGTAGGCCTGAGGCGCGTGTTGGTGCACGGGGCGCCCAGCGTACCGGCGCCTTTTCACGCCCTCGAGCCGCTGAGCGCACACGCTCCGGTGCCGAGCAGCCCCCTTCCCCAAGGGCACGACGTGGCGCTCCTCCAACTTTCGGGCGGCAGCACCGGTATCCCAAAGCTCATTGCCCGCACGCACGACGACTACCTGTACAGCGTGCGCGAGAGCGCGCGCGTGTGCGAGCTGTCGACGTCGACGCGCTTTCTGGCCGCCCTGCCGATGACCCACAACTTCACGCTCAGCTCGCCCGGTATTTTGGGCGTATTTCACGCGGGCGGGAGCGTGGTGGCCTGCGCCAATCCCAGCCCCGAGGTCGCGCTCCGGCTCCTGGTGGAAGAGCGCATAACGCTGGTCGCCAGCGTGCCCTCGCTCGTTCGCGCATGGCTCGAGGCCAAGCCCCGCCACTTGGGCGCGTTGACGCTCCCGGGCTTGACGCTGCAGGTTGGCGGCGCTCGCCTCGACGCCGGGCTGGCTCGCGAGCTGCTCTCCGGCTTCGGCGGCCGTCTGCAGCAGGTGTTCGGCATGGCCGAAGGGCTCGTGAACTACACGCGCCTCTCGGACTCGCACGAAGTAATCTGCGAGACCCAAGGGCGTCCGCTTTCGGAGCACGACGAAATTCGCATCGTCTCCGTCGACGATCCGCGAGGGGCCGCGGTCGCGCCCGGCGAGCTGGGCGAGCTGCAAACGCGCGGGCCTTACACCATTTGCGGCTACTTCGACAATGCGGAGGCCGACGCCGAAGCGTTCACGAGTGACGGATTTTACCGCACCGGCGACCTGGTGCGGCTGACTGCTTCCGGGAATCTCTCGGTCGAGGGTCGCATCGGCGATCGCATCTCGAGAGGCGGCGAAAAGATCGCTCCGCAAGAAATCGAAGCCGAGCTGCGGAGACACCCGAGCGTGCGCGAGGTGGCGCTGGTAGGCCTGCCGGACCCGCTGCTGGGGGAAAAAAGCCACGCTTTCGTGATCTCGGCCGACTCGGCGCAGCCGCTCACGACAGCGGGCGCGCGCGCGTTCTTGCGCGGTCGAGGGTTGGCCGAGTTCAAGCTCCCGGACGCGGTGCACGTGCTGACGGAGCTACCGCTCACCAAAGTCGGCAAGACCGATCGCGCGGCGCTGCGCAAATTTCTCGTCACGACTTGAACCCCCACTACTCGAGGTACCGTCATGGCAATCGCTGCGATCGCTCCTTACGAAATTCCGAACGCCCACAGCTGGCCTGCGTGTCGCGCGCCCTGGCGCTTCGAGCCGGACCGCGCTGCGCTGCTGGTGCACGACATGCAAGCGTACTTTCTCGAGCCATTCGATGCGGAGCTGTCGCCGCTGCGGCCGCTGCTACGGAATCTGCGGGAGCTGCGGCAGGCGTGCACGCGCGCGGGGCTGCCCGTCATCCACTCTGCGCAACCAGGCGAGCAGAGTCGCAGCGAGCGCGGGCTGCTTTGGGACCTGTGGGGACCCGGCATCATGGAGAAACCGGGGCTTTCGCGGCTGGCGTTCGCGTTCGAGCCCAAGCCGAGCGAGCTGCTCCTGCACAAGCGTCGTTACAGCGCCTTCCACGAGACCGAGCTGGCGAGCCTGCTGCGCGAGCGGGGCCGCGATCAGCTGATTATTGGCGGGGTCTACGCGCACATTGGTTGCCTCGCCACGGCGACCGACGGCTTCATGCGCGGGATAGAGCCGTTCGTGGTGTCGGACGCGACCGCAGACTTTTCGGCCGAGGATCACGCGGTAGCGCTGCGGCAGGTCGCGCGGACTTGCGGCGTCGTGACGACCAGCGCCGAGCTGCTGAAGCCGCTGCACCTCCAAATGCTGCGCCGCCACCTGGTAGAGCTACTGGGGCCGGCGGCGGTGGACATCGACGTGAGCGACGACCTAGCCGACCACGGTCTCGACTCCCTGCGCGGCATGCAGCTGCTCGAGCGCGTGCTGCCGCCGCAGCATGGAATCGACTTCGAAGAGCTGGTCGCAGCGCGCTCGCTCGAGCGCCTGGCCGCCCTGATGCTGCCGAGAGAGCCGGCGCGGCCATGACCATCGACGGGCCGATTCGAGACGGCGAGGTTCGAGCTTACGAGCGGGCCGGCTACGAGCTGGTGCCGTCGAGCGCCCGCCGCGTGCTGGACGTAGGCTGCGGCTCGGGCGAAGGCGTCTTGTCCTTGGCGGAGCGGTTGGGAGCGGGCACGCTGCTGATCGGGCTCGACGAGCGCCTGGAGCGCATCGATGAAGCGCAGCGGGCGGCGCGCAACGTCGCTTTGAATGTCCGCTTCGCGGTGGGCGACGCTCGATCTCTGCCTTTTTCCGACGGTTTCTTCGACGTCGTGCGTTCGGGCGCCTTGCGGGGCGCCGCCGATGAACGCGCGCGAGCGGTGCGCGAGCTAGCGCGCGTAACCGCTCGGGGCGGCCGCGTTCTCATCCACCACGACGCCTTCGCGGCAATGCAGGAAGAAGGCACCGATGATGACCTGCTGAGCCTCATGCAGCGCGCCGGCTTGGCACCGCTCACCGAGCCTGACTCGAGCGCGCCCGAGGGCCGCGGCCGCGGCATGACCCTCGTGGGGATCAAGCCCGCGCGTTCGAACGAAGGCTCCGATGAGCGCTGACTCCGTCACGGTGGTGACCGGAGCGGCGTCGGGCATCGGCGCGGCCGTCGTAGAGCTGCTCTTGGCGGCAGGCCGGCGCGTGTGCGGCTGGGACGTGCAACGGCCATTCCGCGAAAATGCGGCCGCATTTCGGCTCGTCGACGTGACGAACGAGGCCGCCGTCCGTCGAGGCGTCCACGAGGTCGAGCAAATGCTCGGCCCCATCCACGAGCTGGTAAACGCCGCGGGAGTGCTGTCACGCGCAGAGCTGTGCAGCCCCGCAGCGACGCTGCGTGAGCTGCGACGTCTCTTCGCCGTCAATGCCGAGGGCGTGTGGCTCGTTTCGCGAGCCGTAGCCGAGCGCATGAGCGAGCGGCGCTGCGGCGTCATCGTAACGGTGGCGTCCAACGCCGCCAGCACGCCCCGCGTGGGGCTGGGCGCTTACTGTGCCAGCAAAGCGGCGGCCGCGATGTTGACGCGCTGCTTGGGCCTCGAGCTTGCCCCCCATGGCATCCGCTGCAACGTCGTTTCGCCCGGTTCCACCGACACGCCCATGCTGAGCGCCCTGCTCGGCGACGCTAGCGCGGACGCGTTGATCGCAGGGAGCGCGCAGGCCTTTCGGCTGGGCATTCCGCTCGGGCGCGTGGCCCAGGCTCGCGACGTCGCCGAAGCAGTGCTCTTCCTGCTCTCCGATCGCGCGCGCCACATCACGATGCAAGACCTGCGCGTAGACGGCGGGGCCACGCTTTAGACCCGAGATACAGGAGGCTCGTTTGGAAAACGCTTCAAAGCACGAGCGGCGGCTGCTTTGGCTGCTTGCTGGCATTCAGCTCACCGTGTTGCTCGACTTCATGGTCTTGATGCCGCTAGGCCCGCAGCTGATCGGGGAGCTGGGCTTGAGCGCCGCGCAGTTCGGCGGATTGGTTTCTTGCTACACCCTCGCCTCTGCGCTCTTTGGCGTCTCGGGCCTGTTCTGGCTCCATCGCTTGGAGCGCCGGCGCACCTTGCTCGTGCTCTACGGGGGCTTCGCCTTGGCGACCCTGGCCTGTGCGGCGGCAGGCGGAGCGCTCGGCCTGCTGGTGGCGCGAGTGGTGGCAGGCGCCTGCGCGGGGCTGCTTTGGGCGGTGGTGATGGACGTGCTCGTCGAGGTTGTGCCCGAAGAGCGGCGCGGCGCCGCGATGGGCGTAGTGATGTCGGCTTATGCGGTGTCGGCGGTGGCAGGCGTGCCCCTGGGGCTCTGGCTGGCAGGTTGGTGGGGCTTTCGAGCGCCGTTTTGGCTGCTGACGTTCGCATCGATCGGGCTTTGGCTGCTGGCTCATCGCTGGCTACCGGCTTCGGCCGCCCCGCGCGCGAGCGAAGCCGCGCCAGCGCCGGCCGCTCACCTCTTCCGAGCACCGGAGCTTTGGGGCGGGTGGGCGTTGACTTTCTTGGTCGTGAGCGCCGGTTTCCTGATGATTCCGTATCTCGGCGCCTTCTTCGTAGGGACACTCGAAGTGCGTTCGGAGCAGCTCGGTCTGGTCTATTTGTGCGGCGGCGCTGCGACGTTTTTCAGCTCCCGGCTCGTGGGGGCGGCCGTCGACCGCTTCGGGCCGGCGCGGGTGTTGGCGGCGCTGCTGGTAGCCAGCGCAGCGCCCCACTTGCTGGTAACGCAGCTGGAGCGGGCTCGCTTGGTCGAGGTCGTGGCCAGCTTCGTGCTGTTCATGACGCTCACCTCGGGCCGGATGATTCCGACGATGGTGCTGCTCACCTCGCGCGTGGCGCCAGAGCTGCGCGCGCGCTACCTGGCCGTCAACACGGCGGTGAGCGACGGCGCTTCGGGCACGGCGGCCTGGCTTGGCGGCGCGCTGCTCACCACCACGCCGAGTGGTCGCTTGCTGGGCTTCGATCGGATTGGACAGCTGGCGGTCGCTGTCTCCGCCGCGGCCCTGTTCGTCTTGGGCTTGCTTGCCCGCTCTACTAAGCTCGGAAACAGCGCCGTCCTGGTGGCTGGGCGGCCCGAGGCGAGCCTGAGCGAGGGCGGGTCGCTATGAGCAAGTCGCCGAAGCGCCTACCGCTCAGCGCCGCCCAACTCGGCATTTGGCTCGGTCAAGCCTTGGATCCTGAAGCAAGCAGCTATTTTGCCGCCGAGTACCTGGAGCTGGAAGGGCCCCTCGATCACCCTGCGTTTACCGCCGCGGTCGAAAGCGCGGTGGAGGAAACGCAGTCGTTCCACCTGCGCTTCGGCGTGTCGCCGTACGGCCCCCACCAAGAGCTGCACGAAACCACGCCCTTCGAGCTGGTGCACCTCGACGTGAGCGCCACCGCTGATCCTGCGGCGGCGTCGCTCGCGGCCATGCAGGCCGCGCTGGCATCGCCCGTGGATTTGCGCCAGGGCCCGCTCGTCACCAGCACGCTGCTTCGGCTGGCGCCCGAGCGGCATCACTGGCTACTGCGCGCCCACCACATCACTCTCGACGGCTTCGCGTTCAACCTGGTTCAACGCCGAGTAGCCGCTTGGTATGCGGCAAAGCTGCAAGGCACACTAGCCCCGCCGGCCTGCGTGGTCGGGGTGGCGGACCTGGTGGCAGAAGACCAAAGTTACCGCCGCTCCGCCTCGTTCGCTCGCGACCGCGCGTTCTGGCTGCAGCGGCTGGGCGGCGCGCCCTCGCCCGGTACCTTGCTGCCTTCTCGGCCTTTGGCGCGTCATACCCGCTACCAGCGCGGCGCCCTTCCGGACGCGCTCTTTCGGCTCATCGCCGCGCAGGCCAGCGAATTGCGAGTAGACGTGTCGGCATGGCTGAACGCGGCAGTGGTGGCGTGGCTGTCCAGCGAGCTCGACGTTCAGGCTTGCACGTTGGGTCTACCGGTGACGGGCCGACTAGCCTCCGTGACCGCGCAGCTGCCATGCATGGCCATGAACATCGTTCCGCTCTCGCTGCGTTGGACCGACAGTTGCTCGTTCGCCGAGCTGGCCCGCGCAGTCGCGGCCGAGCAGCGCGCCGTTCGCCCTCACCAGCGGTACCGCTACGAAGACCTCAAGAAAGACCTGGCGCTGCCCGCCGGAAGGCGTCTGTTCGGCGTGGTCGTCAACTGGATGCCCTTCGAAAATTGCGATTTCATCGGGCTTCGCTCGCGCAAGTACCCCCTCTCGGCGGGCCCGGTCGAGGATCTCGCCGTCGCGCTGGCGCCTACTTGCGAGGGACTGCGGCTCGATCTGGAGGCAAACCCGGATACCTACGACGACGCGACCTTGGCGCGCTGCCACCAGGCGCTCCGGCTCACCATCGAGGCCGTCGTGCGCGCGCCGCACGCTTCGCTGAGCGACCTGCCGCGCCGCGATTCGGTGCGCCCGCGGCTTGCTCTCTGCGAGGGGTCACCCCTGGGTGAGCCACCGCGTCCGCTGCTGGAGCGACTCATCGCCATCGCCTCCGCGCGGCCCCACGCCTCCGCCATCGAGCAAGAAGGAACGGACGGGCTGAGCTACGGGCTCCTGCTCGCAGCCGTGCAGCGCTTGGCCGGAAGACTGACGACGGCGGGAGTGCTTGCCGGGTGTCGCGTGGCCTTGCTCCTACCGCGGGGCCCCGACAGCATCGTGGCCCAGCTCGCCGTGCTGTGGCTGGGCGCCGCCTACCTGCCGCTCGAGCCGACTGGGCCGGCCGCGCGCACGTTGTTCGTGCTGGAAGATGCAAAGCCCCGCTTGCTCGTCACCGTGCGAGAGCTGGCCCCCATCCACAGCGCGCTGGCTTTGCCTTGCTTGGCCCTCGACGAGCCGGACCGCGCGCCGTCGACAGCGAGCGAGCATCCACACCGCACCGCGCCCGACGCCATCGCTTACGTGATTTACACCTCGGGCTCCACGGGTAAACCGAACGGCGTCCAAGTGAGCCGCGGCGCGCTCGATCATTTCGTCAGCGCGGCCGCGGAGACCTATGCGTTTTCCGCGAACGATCGCGTGCTCCAGTTCGCGCCGCTCGCCTTCGACGCCAGCGTCGAAGAAATCATGGTGACCTTGAGCCAAGGCGCCACGTTGGTGCTGCGCACCGACGCCATGCTCGAGTCCTTGCCGTGCTTTTTGCGAGCTTGCGCTCGGCTCGCCATCAGCGTGCTCGACCTGCCCACCGCGTACTTCCACGAGCTGGCCCTGGCGCTGCGCGACCGCGTGACGTTCCCCGACTGCGTGCGGTTGCTGATCATCGGCGGAGAAGCAGCCTTGCCCGAGCGCGTTGCGCGCTTTCGCGAGCACGCCCCCCGCCATACGCTGCTCGTCAATACCTACGGGCCCACCGAAACGACCGTCGTTTGCACCGCGGCTGCGTTGGCGGGGCCTGGCAGCCCCGACGAATTGCCGAGCCCGCTCCCGATCGGGCGGCCGCTGCCCGGCGTGTCCTTGGCGGTCGTCGACGCCGAGTTGGCGCCAGTCGCGCGCGAGGCCGAAGGCCAGCTCTGCGTGCTCGGGCCTACGCTCGCCAACGGCTACCTGGGCCGCCCCGAAACCAGCGCCCTTCGCTTCGTCACCCTGGCCGCGCTGCGCGGCGCTCCGGCGGGCTACCTGACGGGCGACCGCGTACGCATGAGCCGCAGCGGCGAGCTCATCTACCTCGGACGGCTCGACGAAGAGCTGAAAATCAGCGGCTATCGCGTGAGCCCGCTCGAAGTGGAGACCGCGCTATTGGCGCTCGACACGGTGCTCGAAGCGGCAGTCGTGAGCAGCCTCGCGGCAAACACGAAGCAGCTCTGCGCTTTCGTCGTCAGCCGCTCAGCCAATCCGAGCGCGAGCGCTCTCCGCCGAGAGCTGAGCCAGCACCTTGCCACCCCGGCGTTGCCGAGCCAGATAACGTTCATCGAGCGCCTGCCGCGCGACGCGAATGGCAAGATCAATCGCGCAGAGCTGCGCGCGTCGACGCCAGAGTCCGTGGCCGTCATCGCGCCCGACGAGGCTCCGCTCGAGCACTTGGTGGCTCGCGTGTGGCGTGAGGTGCTCGAACGCGAGGTTCCTGGCCTAGATTGCGACTTCTTCGCCCTCGGAGGTCACTCGCTTTTAGCGCTGCGAGTCGCCGACCTGCTGAGTCGCACGTTGCTACGCGACGTGCCGCTGTCGGCGCTCTTTCGCTACCCGACCGTGAGGAGCCTGGCCGCATCGTTGCGGGAGGTCAGCCGCGACGCTAGCTACTCGGGGCAATCTCCGCTCGCTCCTTTGGTCGCGCTCCAAGCCGGCGCGGGCTTGCCGCTCTTCTGCTTGCCGCCTGCGGACGGCTTGGCATGGTGCTACCTCGGCCTCGGACGTTGCTTGCCCGGTGTCTCGCTGCTCGCGTTGCAGGCGCCAGGACTCACGGGCGATGCGCCCGCTAATTTCGAGTCGCTCATTGACCACTACTTGGAGCTCGTCTTGGCGGCCGAGCCACACGGACCCTACCGCCTGCTGGGCTGGTCTTCGGGCGGTGGCGTGGCGCACGCGCTCGCGTGTCGATTGCAAGCGCGGGGCGCCCGTGTCTCGCTCGTTGCCATGCTGGACGCCTATCCGGCGGACACCTGGCACGACAAGCCCGAGCCCACGTTGCAAGACGCCTGGCTAGCCATGCTCGACGAAGCCGACGCGTCCGCCCTGATGCAGGGGACGGAGCCGCCAACGGAGGCGGAGCTATTGTCTCGCATCAAACGGCCGGGCAGCTCTCTAGCGAGCTTCGACGACGCCGTGCTGCTGCGCATGTCTCGGGTCGCGCTCGACTCGATGCGCAGCTACCGCACCGCGCGCCATGCGCGCTTGGACGGAGATGTGCTTTTTTTCCGCGCCGCACGCCGCCCGCGGGCCGCACCGGAGCCCAGCACCTGGCAACGGTACGTCTCGGGTGCCCTCGACATCGTCGACATCGACGCGACTCATTTGCAGATGTGCAATGCCGCTCCGCTGGGCCGCGTGGCCGCTGTTCTTGCGCTTCACCTCGGCGTCTCCATTTGACGAGCCGCGAGGTGCGGACGGCCTAGCAAACAAATGTTCGTCCTGGTGGCAAAAGCAAGCACCCTTACTTACCAGCAGCGAGCGATTGCGAATGGCCGAGCGAGAGGCGTGAGCTAATTTGCATCACCCCGATGAGTCGAACCGGATCCCGTTGGTCGTCGCTACTTCCGCTTTTGTTTCTCGGGACGACCCACTGCATGAACGACGGCGCCGGCAGCTTGGCTGGCCTCGGCGGAGCAGCGTCGCTGTCCGGCGCGGGCACGGCTGCCGTCAGCGGAGGTACGTCGGGTAGCGTCAACCAGGCCGGGGGCGGCGTGCCCACGGCCGCCGCCGGTACCTCGGCCCTGGCAGGCTCGGGGGGCGTGAACGCCAACTCCGACCGCGGCCCGACGCGCGCCATGCCGGGCGTCAATTTCCCTTTTCCACAGAACCGCCACAGCCCGCGCTGCGCCTACCCGGCTTACGCCAACAGTGACGTGAAAGCTGCGTTCGACTGGTGGAAGGCGCAGATGGTGACGTCCGAGGGAGCCAACGGGCACTTGCGGGTGAAGCGCATGCCGAGCGACAAAGGGCTAGACCCCGCCTCCACCGTCTCCGAGGGCATCGCCTACGGCATGTTGATCGCCGTGTACATGAACGATCAGCCGTTGTTCGACGAGCTGTGGAAGTACGAGCAGCAGTGGCTCAGCCAAAACGGCTTGATGGACTGGTACATCGACGCGGCCGGCAGCAAGCGTTTGGGCACGGGCGGCGCCAGCGACGCCGACGAAGACATGGCCTTCGCGCTGCTCATGGCCGATCGCCAGTGGGGCGGTGGGGGCACGCTCGGCGACAGCTACCTGAACGTCGCGAAGGGGCAGATCCAGCGCATTTGGGAGCACGAGATCCACGACGGTAAGCTGCTGAAGCCCGGCGATGGCTGGAACCTGCCCGACCCGTGGTCGCTCGTGAACGTGTCGTACTTTGCGCCCTCGTATTATCGGGCGTTCGCGGCCGCGACCGGCAACATGGGCTGGAACGACGTGATCGCGACGTCCTACGATACGCTCGAAAATTCGCTGAACGCCGAGAACAAGAACGCCGACAATGGCCTGGTTCCGGCGTGGTCGACGAGCAAGGGCGCGCCCACCGGCGCAGCCTTCGATGGCGCTCCCACCCACTACCAATACGACTCGTGCCGCACGCCGTTCCGCATCGGCATCGACTACTGCCAGTACAACGAGCCCCGCGCGAAAGCTTACGCGGCCAAGACCAACCAGTTCTTCGGCGGTTTGGGGGTGGCGCAGATCGTCGACGGCTACAACCTGGACGGCACCCCTCGTCCGCTCAACACGACCGGCCAGTCCGCGGCCTTCATCGGCCCGATCGCCGTCGGCGCCATGACGGCCGCCACCGATTCGCCGCTGCTATCACAGGCCTACACGGCGGTGGCCAGCCGAAGCCTGCTGGTGGGCGGTGAGTACTACGACGGCTCGTGGACGGTCATTGCGCTCTTGATGCTGACCGGGAATTTCCTGGACTACACGCTGGAGACGCCGCTCCAGTAGCGGCCGCGCGCGGGGCCCGTTTGCAAATCTGCAGGCGGGGCCCTACCCTCCACGGGCCGTGCAGCACGCGACGCGCAACTTCATGAAGTGGCAGGGCCGGCCGGGGCGGGCCTGGGCGCTGCTGCTCGTGGCGCTTCGTTCGCTGCTCTTGGTGTTCGCGCTGCAGTTCAGCGGAGTCGTGCACGACGTGTCCGACTTCGTCGAAGCCGTCGCGGGCGCGGCCGAGCACGCCGAGCACGAGCAATGCCCCGCCGACGGGCCTTGTGACGACTGTCCGCCCGGTTGCCCCAACTGTCACTGCGCGGCGGCCATGGGCTCGCTGTTGCCGCAGCCAGCGCTGACGTTACTGCCGCGGGTGTTGGCGTTCTCTCTGGGCGCGTCGCTGTACGACACGCAGGCGCCTCCGGGCCCCGATTTGCCCGGCTTGTTCCGGCCTCCGCGAGGGTGATGCGGGCGCGAGCGGGCCACTACCGCTCGAAACCTTCGAAGTTCTGACTCGACGCGAAGCGCGGAGCGGTGGCTCTACGCCGAGGTGGTGTCGGCGCGATCGAGCGCACAGCGCGAGCTGCACAGCGCTCTCGCGCCGACGTCGATGAAATGGTGGCGCGTGCCCGCGTGGCGCGCGCCGAGGTAGTGAGCAATGCGACATATTTTTCCTTGGCCCGCGGGTTGCCTGGTGCTTGCTTCGTTTGCTGGGGCGGGCCACGCCGACGCCGCCCCCTGCTCCCGCGTCTCGCGGGCGAACGTGGCGTCTTGCGCGGTGGCGAGCAGCCTGGACCGGCAAGCAGGGGCGGCCGCGGTGCGCGCCGCCGCCGGTCGCGTGCAGGCCAGCGAGCCCTGGTTGCCGTCCAACCCTTCGCTCGAGGTGAGCGGCTCGCGACGAGAAGGGCCGAGCAGCACGGCCGTGAATTGGTCCGCGAGCCTCGGCGTGGAGCTGGAAATCGCGGGGCAACGCGGGGCGCGCCAGAGCGCGGCTCGAGCCGAGCGCGAGGCCCAAGAGAGCGTGGTAGCGGCCGTCGAGCGCGACGTCGCGAATCAGGCCTGGCGCTTGTATTTCGAGGTGCTGGCGGCCCGCGACGAGCAGCGGGTGCTGGCGCAAATGGAGGCGGCAGCGGCCCGAGTTTGGCAGACCGCGAAGGCAGCCGCCGAGCGCGGCAGCGCGCCCGGTATCGAAGCTGACGTGGCCGACGCGGCCCGCGTCTCGACTCGGCAGCACCTGCTCGAGGCGCAGCGCGACGAACGCGCCGCCGCTGTCTCGCTGGCGAGCTTGCTCGGCCTTTCGCCGACGGCCAAGCTCGACATCTCGGGCGCGCTCGAGCCGCTCGAGCGAGCGGCGGCCGTGCCGCGAGGGCTCACTCCGCCCGACTCGCCGGAGGCGCTCGCGTTCAGCGCCGAAAAGCGCGCCGCGGCCGCGCGGGCCAGCGCCTTTCGGCGCGGGCGCGTGCCGAACCCGACGCTTTCGGTGTTCGCCCAGCGCGACGGCTTCGACGAAAACGTGCTGGGCGTCGGCCTTTCGTTTCCGCTACCGCTACCGCAGCCCGTGGGGCGCACGCACGCCGGCGAAATCGCCGAAAATGAAGCGCTGGCGGAGCGCGCAGCGCTGCTCGCCGAACGGGAACGCCGCGGCTCGCGCGCGGCCCTGCTACGCGCGCTGGCAACGTACGACGCCGCGCGCGAGGTCAGCGGCGGCTTCAGCCCGGAGCGCGTGAAGCTGGCCGCAGAGACGCTGGCCAACCTGACCGCGGAGGTGCAAGCGGGCCGCGTCCCGATCCGCGACGCGATCGTGTTTCAAGGCCCGCTCTTGGAGCTGCAGCTGGGCGCCGTGGCCAGCAAGAAGGCGCTGTGCTTGGCGTCGGTCGAGGTGGTGCGGGCCGCGGGGCTACCGCTCTCGGGGAGCGAGCCATGAGCTCTCGGCTGTTCGTCGTGCTCTTGCTGGTACTGAGCTGCAAACGCACGGAGGCGCCGGCCGAAAAGCACGAGCCCGACGCCCCCCACGCGCACGAGACCGAGCACGAGGCCTTGCCACGGCAAGTGAAGCTCAGCGAACAGGTCATTCGCGACGCCAAATTGGCGTTCGCTCCTGCCACGCGCGAGGTGCTGTCGGAGACGCTGTCCTTGCCTGGTGAAATAGCGGCCGACCCGGACCAGTTGGCTCGCATTTCCTCGCCCGCTGCGGGCCGGATCGAAGAAGTGCGCTTCAAAGAGGGCGCGGTCGTCAAAAAGGGCGACGCGCTTTTGGTGCTGCGCGTCCCCGAGGTCGGCAAGGTCCGCTCCACCTTCGCGGCCACCGAGTCGCGGGCCAGCGCGGCGCGCGCCAACGCCCAGCGCCTGAGCGATCTGTTCGCCAAGCGCCTGGCCTCCGAGCAAGAAGCGCTCGATGCCAAGAGCGAAGCGGACGCCCTGGAGGTCGAGGCCCGCTCCCTCAAAGAGCAGCTGGGCGCGCTGGGCGCGGGCGCAGCGGGCGCCTTCGCGATCACGCTGCGCGCCCCCATCTCCGGCACGGTGATCGCGCGCGACGCCGTCGTGGGTCAGCCGGTGTCGCCCGAGCAGACGCTGGGCAGCGTGGCGGCGCTGGACGAGGTCTGGTTCTTGGGCAGAATCTTCGAGAAAGACTTGGGCCGGTTGGCGCTGGGCGCGAGCGCAGAAATCCGTCTCAACGCGTACCCGGACGAGCGCTTCGCCGGCAGCGTCGAATACGTCGGCCAGCAAGTCGACGCCGCTGCGCGCGCGGTGACGGCGCGCGTGCGCTTGAAGAACCGCGGCAATCTACTGCGTATCGGCCTGTTCGGCACCGCCCAGGTCGCGCTGCCGAACGCCAACGAAGACGTCGCGCGCTTGGTCGTGCCGCGCTCGGCCGTGACCGAAATTGCGGAAAAATCCGTCGTGTTCGTGCGCGAGAAAGACGGAGATTTCGAGCTGCATGAGGTCACGCTCGGGCGAGCGGCCCCTGGCAAGGTCGAAATCTTGGCGGGGCTACGCGAAGGCGAGTCGGTCGTGACCGAAGGGGTGTTCACCTTGAAGAGCGTGGTGCTCAAGGGCTCCTTCGCGGAGGACGAATGATGCGCCTGTTCTCGGCGATCGTCGGCTGGTCGCTGAGCAACCGACCGGTGGTGATCGCCGCCACCCTGCTGTTCGTGTTGTTCGGCGTGCGCTCGGCGCTACAGCTGCCCATCGACGCCGTGCCGGACGTCACGAACGTGCAAGTTCAGATCATCACGTCGGCTCCGGCCCTGTCTCCGGTCGAGATCGAGCAGTATGTGACCGTTCCGGTAGAGCGCGCCATGGCCGGCCTGCCTCGCACCAGCGAAGTACGCTCGATCTCGAAGTATGGCTTGTCGGTCGTGACCGTCGCGTTCCAAGACGGCACCGACATCTACTTTGCGCGTCAGCTCGTGAACGAGCGCATGAGCGAAGCTTCCGAAGCGGTGCCGGCCCAGTACGGTCGGCCCGAAATGGGCCCCATTACCTCGGGTTTGGGCGAAATTTTCCAGTTCGTGGTGCGCAACGAGCAGCTGTCGGTCATGCAGTTGGAAGAGCTGCTCGACTGGCAGATCGGCCCCGTCCTTCGGACCGTGCCCGGCATCGTCGAGGTCAACAGCTTCGGCGGCGAAGATCGACAGTACCAGGTCGTGCTCGACCCCAAACGCCTGCAAGCCGCCGGCATCAGCGTGGCGGAGGTCGTAGCGGCCCTCGAAAAGTCGAACGCCAACGCGGGCGGCGGTTACATCGAGCACGCGCGCGAGCAAGTGGTCGTCGGCAGCAACGGCTTGGTGCGCGATCTGGACGACTTGCGGCGCGTGGTCATCGGCGCCACGGCTCAAGGGCTGCCCATCACGGTCGCGACCGTGGGTGACGCGCAGCTCGGCCCGCGCCTGCGCCGTGGTGCGGCCTCGAAGGACGGCGAGGGTGAGGTCGTGGTGGGGGTCGCGCTGATGCTGCTGGGCGAGAATTCTCGGACCGTCACCGCGGCGGTCAAAGCCAAGCTCGAGCTCTTGAAGCCGTCGCTGCCGCCGGGCACGAAAATCGAGCCGTTTTACGACCGTTCGGTGCTGGTGGACCGCACAGTGCATACCGTCGGCAAAAACCTGCTCGAAGGCGCCTTGCTGGTGATCGGCATCTTGCTGCTCCTGCTGGGCGATCTGCGGGCCGGCGTCGTGGTCGCGACCACGATTCCGCTGGCCTTGCTGTTCGCGGTCGTCGTGATGAACGCGGCCGGGCTCTCCGGCAACCTGATGAGCTTGGGCGCCATCGACTTTGGGCTGATGGTCGACGGCGCGGTGATCATCGTCGAGAACGTGGTGCGGCGGTTGGCCGAGCGACGCCAACAGCTGGGGCGCGCGCCCACCCCGCAAGAGCACCGGCAGCTGGTCGAGAGCGCGACCCTCGAGGTGCAGAGCGCGAGCGTGTTCGGCGGCGCCATCATCGCCATCGTGTACTTGCCGCTCCTGGCGCTGACGGGCATCGAGGGCAAGCTGTTCCGGCCGATGGCCACGACGGTGCTGTTGGCGTTGGCGGGGGCCTTCGTGCTCTCGCTCACCCTCGTTCCGGTGTTGACCAGCTACTTCGTGCGGCCTCGAGTGGAGCACCGCGAGACCTGGCTACTGCGCGGAGCTCAGCGACTGTACGGCCCTCTCTTGGCGGCCAGCATGCGCCAACGCGCGCTCACGTTGGGCGCGGGGGTGGTCGCGCTCGCGGCCGCAGCGGGGCTCTTCACGCGCTTGGGCGCCGAGTTCGTACCCCAGCTCGACGAAGGCGATCTGCTGGTCGAGGCGCGCCGTCTGCCAGGCGTGGCGCTCAGCGAGTCGGTCGCCACCGACCGACGGCTGCAGGCCGCGATCTTGAAGGTGCCCGAGGTGACGCACGTGGTGAGCAAAACCGGCGCGCCCGAGCTGGCCACCGACCCCATGGGCATCGAGCAGACGGACGTGTACATCGGCTTGAAAGACCGTGAGGAGTGGCGCCCCGGCCTGACCAAAGAGCGCTTGGGAGAAGCCATCAGCGCCAACATCGAAGCGGCCGTGCCCGAGGTCGCGGGCAGCCTCTCGCAGCCTATCCAGATGCGCACGAACGAGCTGGTGGCCGGCGTGCGCTCGGATGTCGCGGCGCTCATCTACGGCCCCGATCTCACGCAGCTGCAAAAACTCGGAGAGCAGGTCGCGGCCGCCGTGCGTCGCGTGCCCGGCGCGGAAGACGTGCAGGTCGAGCAAGTCGCGGGCCTGCGTTACCTACGCATCGAGCCCGACCGAAACAAGCTGGCGCGCTACGGCCTCACCGTCGCAGACATCAACCAACTCACCGAAACCATCGCGGTGGGTCATCACGTGGGCGAAGTATTGGAGGGCGAGCGGCGCTTCAGCATCGCGGTCAAGACCGCCCACGAATACGCGGGCGACTTGAGCGCGCTTTCCAGCCTGCCCTTGAAGGCGCTCAGCGGGCAGACGGTGCCGCTCGGCGACGTCGCCAGCCTGTCGTTCTCGACCGGCCCCGCGCAAATCAGCCGCGAAGCGCAGTCGCGGCGCTTGACCGTCGAGTTCAACGTCCGTGGCCGCGACCTGTTGTCCGTCGTGCACGACGCCAAGCGGGCCGCCGAAGCCGCCCCGCTTCCCATCGGCTACCGCCTCGAATGGGGCGGGCAATTCCAGCACTATGAAGAGGCCAAGGCGCGCCTGCTAATCGTCGTGCCGCTCGCGCTGGGGCTCATCTTGTTCTTGCTCTGGATGGCGCTAGGCTCGGTGTCGCGCGCGCTCTTGATCTTCCTGAACGTGCCCTTCGCCATCATCGGCGGGGTGGTCGCGCTGTGGTTGCGCGGCCTTCCCTTCTCGGTGTCGACCGGCGTCGGCTTCATCGCGCTGTTCGGCGTCGCAGTGCTGAACGGCCTCGTGCTGGTCACGTTCGCCGAGCAACTGGAGCGCGGCGGAGCGAGCAGCGCCGACGCCATCACGCGCGCCGCGACGCTGCGGCTACGGCCAGTGCTGATGACCGCGCTGGTGGCTTCTCTCGGTTTCCTGCCGATGGCGTTGTCCACGGCTCCGGGCGCCGAGGTACAACGGCCGCTGGCCACCGTGGTGATTGGGGGCCTCACCACGGCCACGCTGCTCACGCTGCTGGTGCTCCCGGCCGCCTACGCTCTGGTCAATCGTCGCCGACACGCGAGCGGCGCGCCCACCTGACGCGCCCCTGCTCACCGCTGGCACCCAAACCCCACTCCCAGCAACGAAACCACTCCCAACCACACAAAGATCGGCGAACCGCGGAGCTGACTCCAGAAGCGACCCCTCGCGCGACGCAAAAAGTCAGTTCGGCACCGAGCTCACTCCTGAAGCGCGGAAACCCTCGCGCGACGCAAAAGTCAGTTCGGTACCGAGCTCACTCCTGAAGCACGGAAGCCCTCGCGCGACGCAAAAGTCAGTTCGGCACCGAGCTCACTCCGGAAAGCGCAACGTCGTGGCCGAGTCGCGGCGCATCGGCGAGCCCAGCACGGAAACCCTCGCGCGACGCAAAAGTCAGTTCGGTACCGAACTCACTCCTGAAGCACGGCGACCCTCGCGCGACGCAAAAGTCAGTTCGATCCCGAACTGACTTTTGAAGCGCGAAAGCCCGTGTTCGAAGACTTCGTGGTGCGCGGAAGGCGACGCGCGACGAGGGAAGTCAGCTGGACGCTCGACGCCGGAGCCTTTGGGCGCCGGTCCACGCCAAGAGCGTCAGCGTGCCCGCGAGCACGCCGACTACGAGGTCGATCAACGTGGGTAGCACCGCGAACAGGATGGCGGAGAGGCCGGCTTTGTCGCGCGTCGAGCCGGTTTGCTGGTCGATGAGCTCGTGGAGTCCGGGGATGGCGTGGGTGAGAATGCCGCCACCGACCAAGAACATGGCAATGGTGCCAGCGACCGAGAGGCCCTTCATCAACCAAGGGGCGGCCAGCAAGATGGCGCTGGCCAGCGCGGTTTGCAGGCCGGCGAGCGATGCGCCGTGACGACGCCCCCGCTCCGCCAAATGCTGGCCCAGGTCGTCGAGCTTGACGATGGCCGCGACCAAGCCGTAGACGCCTATCGTCATCAGCAGCGCGAGAACGCTCAAGACCAGCAGCCGCGTCGCCAAGGGAGCGGCGGCCACGGTGCCGAGAGCAATCACCACGATCTCCGCCGACAAGACGAAATCGGTGCGGATGGCGCCCTTGACCTTGTCGCGCTCGACCGCGAGCAAATCCTGCTCGCCGCTGGCGACCGCGGCGAGCAGCTCGGCGTGCGCGCGTTGGCGTGCCGCCTGATCGTGGAAGACCTTGTGCGCGAGCTTTTCGCAGCCTTCGAAGCACAAGAAAGTGCCGCCCAGCACGAGCATTGGCGTGATCGCCCAAGGGGCCACCGCGCTGACGACGAGGGCCACCGGAACCAGGATGGCCTTGTTGACGAGTGAGCCCTTGGCGACGGCCCATACCACCGGCAGCTCGCGCTCGGCTCGCACGCCCGCCACCTGCTCGGCGTTGAGCGCCAGATCATCGCCGAGCACGCCGGCCGTCTTTTTGGTGGCGACCTTGGTAAACACCGCCACGTCGTCGAGGATCAGAGCGATGTCGTCGAGCAGAGCGAACAGGCTTGGGGTCGGCACGGCCAGGGCTTTTGGCGTTGCGCCTCGCGGCCGTCAACCCGCCACTGCCGCTTGGGCGGCCTCGCCCTGGGCCGAGCGCAGCGGCGCCGAAACAACTGCTTGCGCTGCCGCCCTCGAGCGAGGCGGAGCTCGTTTTTGCCGAGCTCAAGACCTGGTACAGCCCGCCGTTGTCATCGATGTGCTCGCGGCACCGGAGCAGGCTCTCTGGTCGCAAAAGTCAGTTCGGTGTCGAACTGACTTTTGCGATGTGAAGAGGCCGCTGGGGGCAGCGCGGCGTTACCTCTTGGCGCTGGCCGACGGCGACGCCTTCGGGATCGAGGCTGAGGCTCGGGTTTCAGCAGTTGCGCCGTCGCCGCGTGTAAGGTGCCGTCGGCGGCTTCGATTTCGAAACCAGCACATCGGCGCCGCCATCGCTGGTCGCCAGCGGGGCCTGGGCTCCGTAGCTCGTGGCTCACGGGTCGGCCAACAGCGCAGCTCCACCGACAAACACCGACACTTACGACACCGGGTTTGGCTGCTGAAAGGCAATCAGTCTTACGATAGGCGGCGCCCGCCCCGACTCTTGGCGTCGAAATCTACTCCTGACCTGCAAACGGTTCCAGACAGCGCAGGGCAAGCGCGAAAGCGGCGTGGATGCCTTGCGAAAAAGCAAAGTCGCTGTAGCGTAGCTGCATGCGTTGGCGGGTCACTCGGCTCTTGGGGCCGTGCGTCGGGGTCGTGGCGTGGCTGCTCGCCTGTAGCCCTGCGGGCGTGCGGCGCGAGTCGCCGGGTAGCAGTGGCGGCTCGGCGAACAACGGTACCGGTGGCATCACCGTGAACATCGGGGCCACCGTTGGCATCGGTGGCTTGTCGGTTGGGTGCGATCCCACCATGCCGGGCTCTCCGTGCAGCCCCGACGCACCCACTCCGGTCAACTGCGGCGACGGCATGCTCACCGACGACGAAGCGTGTGACGACGGAAACCGCGCCGACGACGACGGCTGCCAAGCCAACTGCTTGGCGACGCTGCCCGGCTACTCGTGCAATCCCCCCGGAAAGCCCTGCCACGAGCTGGTGGTTTGTGGCGATAGCCTCGTCGGCTCTTCCGAGCAGTGCGACGACGGCAACAAAACCGCGGGCGATGGCTGCTCGCCGACTTGCAAGTTCGAGACCGGCTTCAAGTGTGATGGTGAGCCCAGCGCGTGTACGCCCACCGTGTGCGGCGACGGCAACAAAGAAGGCGCAGAGAGCTGCGACGACGGCAACGGCGTGCCGTTCGACGGTTGCTCTTCCACTTGCCAAACCGAGCCCAGCTGTACGGGCGAGGGCTGCACGTCCGAATGCGGCGACGGCCTGCTAATCGGCGAAGAGTGCGACGACGGCAACACCAAAGATGGCGATGGTTGCTCGGCGGATTGCAAGAAGGAGCCGGGCTTCGAGTGCTCGCAAAAGGCCAACTGCGAGAAAATCAACGACGCGTGCGTGCTGCGCGTGCCGGTCATCTACCGAGACTTCACCGACAAGCACCCTGATTTCGAGGCGTCCTGCAAGGGCGAAGACGGCGGGCTAAAGGCCACCCTGGGGCTCGTAGCCACGACGCTGACGAACGGCGTCCCGGTGGCCACCGCAAAAGGGCCGGCGTCTTGCGTCACCAAGCTGGGTGATTGGTATTCGGACGCGGGTAGCCCGGCCATCGTGCGCAATATCGTACTGTTCGACAACGGCAAGGGCGGCTACGTCAACCGCTACGGCGCGATGGGCGAGCAGTGGGCCACTCAACCCGTGTACAAGGGTCGCTTCTGCGGCAACGGCGACACGCAATGTGTGGCGGCGCCGCCCGCGTTTTCGGGCTGCGATTTCGACGAGACGGTCGACACCTGCTTCTACCCGTGCCCGCCCGCGTTGGGCAGCGCCACCGACACGTGCGCCGGCACCGTGAGCATCACCGACCAGTACGACGGCACGCCGTTGTTCTTCCCCCTCGACGATCAGCCTGAGACCGAGACGCTGATCGACGCCAAGGTGCCCCCGCAATATGGGTACGAGTGGCCGTTCGAGGACACCGTGGTGCCGACGTACGGCGCGGCGCACGTGGCGGGCAAGGCGGCCCACAATTTTCATTTCACGAGCCAGGTGGTCTACTGGTTCAAGTACGACGCGGCCACGACGGCCCGGCTCGATTTCACGGGCGACGACGACGTTTGGGTGTTCGTGAACGGCAAGCTGGCGGTCGATTTGGGCGGCGTTCATCAGCCCGTCGACGGCACCGTGACCATCAGCGCCGCCACCGCGGAGACGTACGGCCTGAGCAGCGGCAAGGTCTACCAAATCACCGTGTTTCACGCCGAGCGCAAGAAAGAGAGCTCCAGCTTCCGCCTCACGCTGGCAGGCTTCGACACCGCGCGCAGCGACTGCCTACCCATCTGCGGCGACGGCGTGGTCAGCCTGGGCGAGGAGTGTGACGACGGCGTCAACGACGGCGGCTACGGCGAGTGCCAGCCCAACTGCCTCGCCGGCGCGTACTGCGGCGACGGCATGAAGCAAGAGGGCGAGGCTTGCGACGACGGCAATCGGGTCAGCAACGATGGTTGCAGCTCCGTTTGCCGTATCGAAAAGGTCAAGTAGCCAGGCGCTGGCGCTCAGTTCGCCTGAAATAGCAGGCGCTCGTAAGCGAGAGACGCGTTGAGCGAGTCGCTCAGGCCGCAGCGCCAGCCGCCCTCGACGACGCCGGCCCCCGTGTGCCAACACAGCCGCTGCTCGCCATCGATCCCGTTTGCCGCGATCCGCCTGTATTACGTATCGCAGCTGTTACGCGTGACGCTATCGCCCCGTGGAGCAAAGCCCCAAGATTGTGACTCGCTGAAGTACCAACTCACACCGTTGGCGTCATGGGTCTCGTTGCCCGAGCCCGTATCGAACAGGACGTCTTGGCGGGGCGCATAGGCGGCCAGCTGCAGCGTCTCGGAGCCTAGCGGCCGGCACGCCATCATCAGGAGCTTGCCCGTGCACGAGGCCTTGATGGCATCAATGGTGGTGCTGGCTCGACCGTACGACTCGGCGTAGCACTGCGACCAACCGCTCAAGGACGCGACCCGAAGGTCTCGGGCCACGCCGCTGAACGTCAAGAGCGAGCTGCATTTCCCGTTCTGGCACGAGCCATCGGGGCAAACGTTGCCGCAAGCGCCGCAGTTCTTCGGGTCCGTTCGCGTGTCGATTTCGCAGCCGTCTTTCTGCTTGTTCGAGTTGCAATCTTCGAAGCCGCGCTCGCACGCACCACTGCATTCGCCCTTCTTGCACGACGCTTTGACGTGATTGGCCGAGCAAACGACGCCGCAGGCGCCGCAGTTCTCGATGTCCACGCGCGAGTCGGACTCGCAGCCGTCCTGACGTTTGTCGCCGTTGCAGTCCGCGAAATTGGCGGCGCAGGCGCCGTCGCACTCACCACCGCTGCAGCGAGCCTTGATGTGATTGTTCGAGCAAGCGAGCCCGCAGCCCCCGCAGCTGCCGACGTCGTTGGCGGTGTCTATCTCACAGCCGTCGCTCAGCTTGTCACCGTTACAATCTTGGAAACCGGCCGCGCAGGTGCCGTTACAGCCGTCGTCGCAGGTCCGCTTTGCCACGTGGTTGGACGAGCACACCAGCCCGCAGCCCGCGCAGTTGTCCGGATCCGTCGAGACCTTGGCCTCACAGCCCGCCTTGCCATCGCAGTCGGCCAAATTGGGCGGACACAAGCACGCGCCCAGCACACATTGGCGATCCAGCTCGGCCGAGCAATCTTGGCCCATCGGCAGGTAGCCGGAGCCGTCAGCGTTACACCGAGTGGCGACGCTGCCGCTACAAGCGGGCTGGCCGGGCGCGCAAACGCCGCTTCTGCAGGCCAGCGCGAGCGGATCACAATACTGGTCCGCGCCGCAATTTTCCCAAACCTTCGAGGCGGAGCCATCGGCGTTGCACAGGCGCACGCCGCCCTTGTCGCAGTACAGCTCGTTAGGTTGGCAGACGAGGCTGCGGCACACGCCATCTTGGCAGCGCTGCCCTTGGCTACCGCAGTCGACCTGGTTCTTGAGGCCGGTGCCGTCGGGCGAGCACAGCTGGACGAACCTGCCCGCGGGGTCGCACTGCATTTGCCCCGGCTTGCACAGCAGGCTCTGGCACCGCGGTGGGTCGCCCTGCTCCTGCACGCAGCGCGCGTTCATTCCGCAATCTTTGAGGATGTAGCCGTTGCCGGGGCTGACGCACACGGCCGTCGAGTTGCCTCGACACATGCCGCGGCCGGGAACGCACACGGCCGGGCCTCCGCCAACACTGGCCGTGCCGGCAACGTTGACGGTTCCGCCAACGCCGAACGTACCGCCCGTCGCCACCGTTCCGCCGAACGAGCTGAAGCCGCCCATGGAGCTGACGCCAGCGACGTTGGTGGCACCGGCGGTCGCGCCGGTAGTGGCGGCGCCGCCGAAGTTGCGACCACCGGTCTCGTCCGGATCGCCGCCGGTCGTTAGATCAGCACGGCCACCGCATGCTGAAGCCGCGCCGGCAAAGACGAGCCCGACTAGCAACCAACGACCCAACTTGAACCAAGACATCCTCTTGCTCCCAACTCGGCTAGACCGAGCGCAACGCCAAACCCGCCAAACTATACCCGCAACCGCCCGCGAGCCAAAGGCCCGTCCCACCAGACCGTCACTCCGCGGCTATCGCGACACCTCACCCTCTACTTTGGCTTCACCGGCCCCGCCCGCCGCCCGCCGCCCGCCGCCCGCCGCCCGCGCCGCCTGCCGCCCGCGCCGCCGCCTGCCGCCTGCCGCCTGCCGCCCGCGCCCTGCGGACGATGATGATACTGGGCGCCCACGGGTCTGAGCTCGTCCAACGACAACGGCCCGCGCCTCTACGAGCAGCAGCGTGCCGAGTCGGAATCCACCGCGAACGCGATCACGCCACCGCCCGAGGTGAAGCCCGCGCCCCGAACCAACCAACCGGGCAGGCATTAGCGACACGTGAAGCAAACGTAAAGCGGCGTCGAGCTCGCGCGAAGGCGTTTCCGCGCAGCAGGAGTCAGTTCGGTATCGAACTGACTTTTACATCGCAAGAAGACGCTTCCGCCCGCCAAGAGTCAGTTCGCTATCGAACTGACTTTTGCATCGCAAGAAGGCGCTTCCGCCCGCCAAGAGTCAGTTCGCTGTCGAACTGACTTTTACGTCGCGAGGAGGCGTCTCGGCGCGGCACGAGTCAGCTCGGTGTCGAGCGCTCGAACCGCGAGGGTATTTCGACGAGCGCTCACGCGGTCACGTCGAGCGTCATCGCTAGCGCGCTGGAGCGACGCGCTTCGTATCCGACATTGTGGTCGCAAGACGCCAACGGGCGCCACGTGTAGTCACGCACTTCTGCTTCAGAAATGCAGTGACGAGCATTGTCCGGTGAGCGAAACTGATAGGCCTTGTTGAAACGAGAAACGCTGGGCTTGCTAGGTCCTCTCGCCGCGTTGGTTCTACTCTGCCAATGCTCTCCACATCATGAGCCGCTGACGAACGCGGAGGGCGGCCACGCAATCGGCGGCGAAGCCGGCGAAGCCAGCGAACCGTCGGGCGGCGCTTCAGCAGATGGCGGGGCCGAGAGCAGCGCGAGCGGTGGTAAGAGCAGCCCCACGGGCGGCAAACCGAGCGGCGGAGCCATTGGCAAGGGCGGCAGTAGCAGCGCGGAAGGCGGCACGTCCGGAATTGCCGGAACGGCGCCCGCGCCCGAGTTCATGCTGGGCGCGGACATCTCCAGCGTGCAAGAGGCCGTAGACGCGGGCGCCACCTACGTAGACACCGACGGGAAGACCAAAGATTTACTGGAAATCCTGGCAAACCACGGCTTCAACTACATCCGCTTACGGACCTTCGTCGATCCGGACGCGCTGTACGGCTACGCCAATCCCACGGGCGAAGCTCTGTACCAACGAACCGAGAGCTACTGCGACACCGAGCACACCTTGCGGCAGGCGCAACAGGTGAAGGACGCCGGCCTCGGGTTTCTGCTCGACCTGCACTACAGCGATAACTGGGCTGACCCAGGCAAACAAATCATTCCTACTGCGTGGCGCGACGCCAACACGATCGAAGAGCTCGCGGACGAGGTCGAGGCCTACACCAAAGATGTCATTTCCACCCTCGTGGAGGGCGGCGCGCGGCCCGACATGGTGCAGATAGGAAACGAGATTACCCCTGGGCTCCTGATTCACGTGCCCGGCGCCAACCCCGCGCCCGACCAGTGGGGGAACATCAGTAAGGTCACGAACACGGTGAACGGCAGCACGGCCAGCTTCGCCAACGTGGCGAGGTTATTGAAGGCCGGCATCGACGGCGTCAAAGCGGTCGACCGGACCATCAAGGTGATGATTCACATCGAGAACACGAAGAGCTTCCCGGCCGTGCGCGATTGGGTGAAGGCCGTCCAGTCGCGCGGCGTGCAGCCAGACGTATTGGGACTTTCTTGCTACACGTCTTACCAGGGCGAGCCCGAGATTTGGCAGGACACTTTCGAGCAATTGACCACGAATCTCCAAGGAATCTCGTTCGTCATCGCCGAATACAACCCAGAGCGGACGCGCGCCAATCAGATCATGCGGGATTTGCCTGACGGTCGCGGGCTGGGCACGTTCTTTTGGGAGCCCACGCAGAGCGGCTCGTGGGGCGCGTCGTTATTTACGTTCGAGAACGGTACGTACAAAGCCAACGCGGCGGATTTTGCAGAATTCGACGCGCTGAAAGAATCCTTGGGCCTCTGAGCGGCACGCCTGCTGCGAGGGAGTCATCGAGCGTCATCTTTGGCCCCGCAGTACCGCCACCGGTACGCGCTACCAGTATGCAGATGTGGGGCGAGGAAAGCACAAGCTCACCCTTGCGGATGAGAGCGCGGCTCGGATAGTTTTGTCGATCGATGGTGCACCCTCGCGCGCTGTCATGCTTTGCCGAGGGCGCCAACATCACGCAGTATTGTCTTCGTAACCTTGGAGGCTCGATGATTCGCACGACGACCAGCTTCAAACAGAGTGTTGCTTTTGGTTTGCTCAGCATGGCGCTGGTCAGCGCGGCGTGCTCCGACGACGGTGACGCAGTGTCCGAAGGCGACGCTGGTAAGGGCGGCTCATCGAGCACTGCGGGCAAGACGAACACCGGTGGTAACAACACGAGCGGCAAGAGCGCGGGCGGCTCGGCAGCAGCTGGCAAAGCTGGCGGCGGGGACACGAGCGTCGCTGGCAACGGCGGCAGCGCGAACACGGCCGGCACCTCGGGCACCTCGGGCACCTCGGGCAGCGCAGGCGAAGGCGGCGAAGGCGGCGGAGCGGGCGCGGCTGGTGCAGGTGGCGCCGGCGGCGGCGAAGGCGGCGCGAGCGCAGGCGGCGAAGGCGGCGCGAGCGTAGGCGGCGAAGGCGGCGTCGTCGGCTCTTCGGGCGCCGGCGGAGACGGGCCCGGATTCGTCGCCGACGTGCTCGACAACCCCGGCTTCGAAAACGGCACCGCGCACGCCGAGATTCTCCCGGGTTGGACCGTCGAAGGCACGCCGGGCGCCGCATACATCGAGTACTCGGGCGCGCGCACCGGCTTCGGCAAGCTCGGCCATTGGGTGAACTGGGAGAACGATCAAACTCCGGCCTACACCGCGCGTACCTATCAAACCGTGGATCCCATCGCCAACGGCACCTACTCGTTCAGCATCTGGGTCGATCGCAACTGGGAAGACACCCAATACTTGTACGCCAAGGGTTTCAACGCCGCCGATCCAGACGAAGAAATGAAGATCGATACGGAAGCCGCGAAGGATCCGGCCGGCTACGTGAAGATCACCTTGAGCGGCATCGCCGTGACGAGCGGTCGCTGCACGGTGGGCGTCTACACGGCGTCTGCCGCCGGCGTGTACGCCAACTTCGACGACGCCGAGTTCACGCTGGAGTGAGATGATGAAAAGCTTTGCTCGGAGCCCCCGCCTCGCCTCGCACCTGCAGACTGCCTTGCTGCTGGTGGCAGGCTGCTCGTTTCAGACGTTCGACTATTTGGAGGACGGCGCGGGCGGCTCGAGCAGCAGCACCGCTGGGCGCAACGGCGCCGGCAGCGGAAACAGTAACGATAGCGGTAGCGGCGGCAGCCAATCCGGGGGCTCGGACACCACGCCGCAAGGTGGTGAGCCCGATCCGGGTGGCGGCGGAAAATCTACCAGCAGCGCTGGCCAGCCGAGCAAGGGCGGCAAGGGCGGCGAAACCTTCGCCGACGCGGGCGAAGGCAACGCGCCGCAGGCCGGGGCCGGCGGCGCGGCGGGCTCCTCCACCGGTGGGACCAAACCCACCGGTGAGCTCGTGAACCCCAGCTTCGAGACCGGCACCACGACGGGCTGGCAAGTCGACCCGGCCGACGCCTTGGCGGCAAAGCATGCGTTCGTGCAGTGGGCGCAGGGTGGCGGCACGGTGCCCGACGGCAAGAACGAGTTCGGTATTTGGAACGCCAAAGACACGTACACGGTGGATCTCCATCAGACCATCGAAGGCCTGGAGGACGGCACCTACACCTTCAAGGGTTACTTCAACCGCGGTGCCCTCACGGCCGCCTGGATTTTTGCGCGTGAGTGCGGCGGAACCGATCCAGAGCCGATGCCTGTGCCGCTCACCGAGCCTGCGCAGTGGTTGGCGGTCTCGCTGCCCGGCATCGAGGTGGTGGGCGGTACCTGCCAGGTAGGCCTGCACGTGGAAGCGGAGCCAGAGAATTGGCTCAACGCCGATCTCTTCAGCTTCGAGAAGGACGCAGAGTAGAGGCTGATTTTGCAGACACCCCCGCTCGCTGATTCGGAGCGCCGGCAAGGCCTGCGCTATCAACGCCTGCTGCCGCTAGGCAGCGGCGGCATGGCGCACGTGCATCTTTCGCTCGCCATCGGCCACAGCGGCTTCAAGCGTCTCGTCGTCGTGAAGTCGGTGCGTGACGAGCTGGTCGCCGATCCGGCGATGCGCCAGATGTTCCTCGCCGAGGCGCGGCTCTCTGCGCGCTTGAACCACCCCAACGTGGTGCAAGTCTCCGAGGTCGTCGAGTCGGACGAAGGCGTGATGCTCGTGATGGAGTACCTGGACGGCCTGGCGTTCTCGGCAGCGTGCCGAGCGGCAGGCCAAGCCTTCACGCTGGGCATGCGGCTACGCGTCATGTGCGACGTGCTCTCGGGCTTGGCCTACGCCCACGATTTGGTCGACTACCACGGGCAGCCGCTGGGCGTTGTCCATCGCGACGTGAGCGCGCAGAACGTGCTGCTCACCTTCGACGGCCGGGTGAAGCTCCTCGATTTCGGCATTGCCAAGGTGACGTCGTCGCCGGACCGCACGCGCACGGGCGTCATTAAGGGCCGCATCGCCTACATGCCGGTCGAGCAGGTCACGGGCAAGAACGTGGATCGGCGCACCGACGTGTACGCCGTGGGCTGCCTGCTGTGGGAAGCGATTGCCAGCAGCAAAATCTGGGGAGATTTGAGCGAGCCGCAGATCGTGCGCAACGTTTTGAAGGGCGGCGTCCCGCCCTTGAGCTCGCGCATTCAAGTTCACCCCGAGCTCGAGCGCATCGTCTGCAAGGCTACCGCGCAAAAGCCCGAGGACCGCTACGCCACCGCCGAAGAGCTGAGGCTCGATCTGGAGACGTTCTCGCGTACTTTACCGCCCGTCACCCTGCGCGAAATCGGAGAGCTTTTGTCCCGGGTGAGCAGTGACGCGCGGGAACAGCGAAAGCGCGAGCTGGCGACCGCGATCGCCAACGCCGAGCGGGAGCTTTCGAGCCAGGGTATCGACGTCGACGGAGATTCGCGCGTCATCCGCACCGTGCCCAGCGTAGACGACCAGTCGCCCGCAGCCAGCGTCTCTCGGCAGCGGCTCGTCCGCTCGATGAGCCCGACGCCAGCGGCCTACGCCATTACCGCAACCCCCACCGGCACCCAGCGGAGTAATCCGGGCACCTTCACCGGCTCGGTTCAGCCGCGCCGCACCGGGGTTTGGATCGCGCTCGCGCTGGCGGCCGCGCTCGCCGTCGTCGCTTGGTTCCCTGGCCTGCTGCGTGGCTCGGACAGCGCCAGCGCCGGTGCAACCGCGCCCCTGCCGGCGGCGGCACCACGCCCTGCACCAACCGAAACGCCGCCGAGCGCCGCCCAGACCGCCGAAGCGCGCGCGGAACACGAAGAGCGCACCGACGCGGCGTCCGCGCCGAGCAGCTCGGCGTCCAGCAAGTCGCGCCGCGCTCCAGTCCGCTTCGTCGCCCCGCCCGTGGCGCCCGCGCCCGCGCCCGCGCCCGCCGCCGCGCCTCCCAAAGCCACTGCCCGCCCGGGCTGCAACCCTCCTTATTATTTTGCCGCGGGCATCAAGACCTACAAACCGGAGTGCATCTGATGATTGAGAGAGTCCGCGCCCACACGTTGGCCAGCGTGATCGGCGTCTTGCTGTGCTCGAGCGGTGTCGCTCGCGCCGCAGATCCGGCGGTCGCCAGCCCCAAGGCCGCCGACGCTGCGAGCGATCCAAGTCAGCCGAGTCGGACGCAATGCTTGGAGGCACACCGCAACGCGCAAGAGCTCAAGCAAAGCTCCAAGCTGCTCGAGACGCAGGAGCACTTGCGCGTGTGCTCGAGCGCCACTTGCCCGGGCGCCATCATCACCGATTGCGGCAACTGGATCGCCGAGCTCGAGCAGATCACCCCTTCGATGATCTTCGAGATCCGACTGGACGGCAAAGAGGCGTTCGACGCCAAGCTGTCCGTGGACGGCAAGCCGATCGTCGACCGCGCCCACGCGCTCAAGGTCAACCCGGGCCGCCACACCGTGAGGGTCGAGCTGTCCGGCTTCGAGCCGCGCGAGCAAGATCTGGTGCTCCCCGAGGGCCAGCGCATGCGCCTGATTTCCGTCGAATTTGCCACGAAAGCCCCACCGGTGGCGCCCGCTGCGGCCGCCGACGTGGCGCCTCCACCCAAGGCTACCGTGCGCCCCACGCCGGTGGTGGTCTACCCCCTGCTCACGCTGGGTATCGCCGGTCTCGGCAGCTTCGGCGCCTTCTCGCTCCTGGGTAAATCCGAGCAGAACGATCTCGAGAAGACCTGCGCGCCCAACTGCAGCTCGGCCGAGCTCGAGCCGATGAAGCGTTGGTACCTGATCGGTGACATCTCGGGCGGCGTGGGCGCCGCCGCGTTGGTCGCCACCGCCATCGTCTATTTTTCGCGGCCGACCAAAGAAGTGGACCGCGCCGCCTCGAGCCTCTCGTTCGGGGTGGGGCCGGTCGGGCTCGGCAGCTCCGCGGTCGGCTCGCTCGGGCTGAACGCGGCGCGCGTGTGGTAGACCGAACGAAGACGGGTGAGCTCGAAGTCGAAGCCATGAGTCAAACTTCCTCCAGCGCCGTGCTGATGCGCGAGATCTCCAGCGAGACCACGTACACGCCCGTCGTCAGCTCATCGGGAATGAGCTACCGCCCGTTCTTGGAGCTGGGCGAAGGAGGAATGGCCAAGGTCTTCTTGGCGCGCGCCACCGGGCCCAGCGGCTTCAACAAACTAGTGGTGCTCAAGTCCATGCGCGTCAGCGACTTGGACGACGACGCCATTCGACAGATGTTCATCGAGGAAGCGCGGCTTTCCGCGCGCTTCAACCACCCGAACCTGGTCCAAGTACAAGAGATCAACCCGACGGCGGAGCCTCCCTACTTGGTGATGGAGTACCTGGACGGCAAGCCGCTGTCCGCCCTGCGCAACCGCGAGACCATCACGCTCGGCATGCGCTTGTGCATCATCTGCGAGATCTTGACCGGCCTCCACTACGCGCACGAGCTGTGCAATTTCGACGGCGCTCCGCTCGGTATCGTGCATCGCGACATCAGCCCGCACAACGTGTTCATCACCTACGACGGCGCGGTGAAGGTGCTCGACTTCGGCATCGCGAAGATGGTGACGAACAACACGCGAACCCAAGCCGGTGAGGTCAAGGGCAAGCTGGCCTACATGGCGCCCGAGCAGCTGCTCGGCTCCGGCGTGGACCGCCGCGCGGATATCTTCTCGGTGGGCAGCTTGCTTTGGGAGGCCGCGATCGGCAAACGCATGTGGGAAGGCCTCTCGGAGGCCAACCTCATGCACCGCCTGGCCGTCGGCGAAATTCCGCGACCGAGCGATCACGGTTCGATCGATCCCGAGCTCGAGGAGATCATCGTCAAGGCCACGGCCAACGACGCCGCTGACCGCTTCGCCAGCGCGCGAGAGCTGCAGATCGAGCTCGAAGGCTACATAGCGCGCGCGGGCGAGCACTCCTCCATCCGGCAAATTGGCGCCGAGCTGGGCACGCTTTTCCAAGAAGAACGGCGGCGCAACACGGAGCTCATCAATCGTGCCCTGCGCCAGTCTCTGCCGCCCGCGCCAGGTCCGGCCCCGACTCACACGCCCACGCCCGCCCCGCTCGAAGGCGACACCATGATGGCGGCCTCGCCGCCTAGCTCGCGAGCACCCTGGCTCGTCGCGGGCGCGCTCGTGCTGCTGGCCGCTGCGGGCTTCTTGGCTCCCACCCTCTTTCGTACCAAGCCGAGCCCGGGCGACGCCAGCGTGAGCGCGCGAGCAACGCCGACCGTCGCGCCGCCCCACGATAGCGACGCGCCCAAGGCGCAAACCGGCGTGGATGCCCTCGACACGACCGCGCCAGCAGCGGACACGTCGCCGCTCGATTCGAGTCCATCGGCCGCGCCCGACGCCAGCGCCGCTCCCAGCAGCAGCTCGAGCGCCACGAGCAAACGCGGCCGGGGTGTGCGCCACGTTGGAGGCGTCGCCCAACCCGCCAACGTAGCGCCCGCGGAGCCGCCAGCGCCCGCAGCCCCGGCCGCCGAAGGTCGCTGTAATCCACCGTACTACTTCGTAAGTGGAATCAAGACCTACAAGCCAGAGTGCTTGTAGACAAAGCGCCCGAGCGCGATGCGCCGCGCGCGAAATGCCGTGCGCGAAACGCCGTGCGCGAAGCGCCGTGCGCGAAGCGCCGTGCGCGAAGCGCGAAGTAGCGCCGAAGGGCATGCGCGCGCCGCGCTTCTCGCGAAAATCCGCTGTACTCCGCCCTGCCACTTCGTAAGCAGAGGCGCGAGCAGGGAGCCAGAGTGCTTGTCGCACAATCAGCGGCAGCCGCAGACTCGCAATAACACCTGCGGGTTAACACAATAACCATTGAGCTAGGGTTCGAGCTGATGTAGCGTTAATGCTCCAATCGGGGCTTTTCGCGACGAAGCGAAAGGTGCGATGTAGGCGGGGAACGGCCCACAAGAAGGAGCACGGCATGTCCAAGGCGAAGATATTTGGCGCGTCCATTTTTCCACTAGTCGCCTTGATCGGTCCGCAGCCAGCCGAAGCCACCGCGGTGGCTCCAAACCTACCTAATCCGGGCTTCGAGCGAGACGCGGCCGGTGTAGCCAGCCCCGCGGGCTGGACCAGCACCGGCTCCAGCAACGCCGATTTCACCGAATGGGGCGGGCACTCCGGCGACTGGCGGCTCTCCCACTGGAGCGGAGACGACTACTCGGTCGACACCAAGCAGACCATCAACGGCCTCCGCCCGGGCTGGTACACGCTACGCGCTTGGGTCAAGCGCAGCCCCGGTGAGAACAACAGCTACATGCAGCTCACCTGCGGCAAACGTAGCGAGCGAGTGTACCTGCCGGTGTCGTGGGCCAGCCAATGGCTACAGGTCGTCGTCTCCACCCACAACGAAAAGAAGTCTTGCACCATCACCCTCCATACCGACGCGGCCGGCGGCGAATGGTCCAACTTCGACGACATCGAGCTCGTCCCGGGCGCGGCGCAGCTCTCGGTGCTGGGCGCCGACGTCTCGAGCCTGACCAAGTCGGAAGACTACGGAGGCGAATACTTCGACGACTTCCGCCGTCCGCGCCATTGCGGGCCCGAGCAGTCGGCGCTCGACATTCTGGAGAACCACGGCGCAAGTCACGTGCGCGTCCGCGTTTGGGTCAACCCTGCCGACGGCTACCACGACGTGAGCGAAGCGCGCGAGATCGCGCGCCGTGCTCGCGCGGCCGGCCTCGAGGTCTTGGCCGACCTGCACTACTCCGATACCTGGGCCGATCCGGCGCACCAAACCAAACCCGCGAAGTGGGCCCGCTACACCGTGCCGCAGCTGCGCAAGGCCGTGTACGATCACACCTACGAGGTGTGCCGCGCCATGACCGTGCATGGCCGGGGCCCGGACATGATGCAAGTCGGCAACGAGCTGAACGCTGGCATGCTTTGGCCCGACGGTCACACGTGGGACCCGCCGAATTGGGACAATCTGGCGGGCTTTCTGCGCGCCGGCTACGACGCCGTCAAAGCCTGCTCGCCGAAGACGAAGGTCGTCCTCCACTTGGCCAACGGCGGAGACAACGGCTTGTACCGTTGGTGGTTCGATAACATTACCTCGCGCGGGGTGCCGTTCGACGTGATCGGGTTCTCTTACTATGGCTACTGGCACGGCTCGCTGGGCGATCTGCAGTTGAACATGAACGACATTTCGGCCCGCTACGGCAAAGACGTGATCGTCGCCGAGACGGCGTATCCGTTCACCCTCGGCTTCGCCGACAACCAGTCGAACGCCATCGGCCTCGAGAGCCAGCTCGTGTCCGGCTACCCCGCGTCGCCCGAAGGCCAAGCCCGAAACTTCCGCGACGTGATGTCCATCGTGCGCGCCGTGCCGAACGGCCGCGGCTTGGGCGCATTCTATTGGGACGCCACCTGGACGGCCGTGCCGGGCAACGGTTGGGATCCCGCCGATCCCACGAGCGGAGATACCTGGGAGAACCAGGCGCTGTTCGATTTCGACTCCGTGGTGCTGCCGGCCATGGACGAGTTCCGTCCCTGAGCCAGCTCAGCGGCCGTGGACGACCGGGGCCGTGCTCTCGCCGGCGGCGGCCCGGGCTTCGTCTGGGGCGCCAGAGCCTCGCCGGCGCTTGATGCGGCTATAGCCGCCAAGCTGTGGCTCGGTAACGAAACGCCACAGGGTGCCGGCCCATGACGCGTGAGCGTAGAGCGAATCGTAAAATTCCGGAGCCGCCGCGCGCAAGCGCGGCAGGCGCGAGCCGGGAATGTACGGAAAATCGTGATGCTCGTTGTGGTAACCGACGTTGAACGCCAACCAATTGAGCGGCCCGTAATACGAATAAGTCTCTTGCCCGGCGCGAAACACGTAATGCTCGGAGATGTAGTGCCCAGCGACCGGGTGAAGGCCCATGACGATGAGCGAGCTGATGGGCAGATACGCCAGCGCCTTGCCTCCCCAGAAATAAAAGATGGCCGCGTTGAACGCGAGCTGCACCAGCAGATTCAAGAGCTCGGTGCGGCTCGGCTTCTTGGGGTGCACGAAGAGCGGGCGGAGGGCGTAGGCAAAGCCCTGCCCCGCGAGCCAAATCAGCTTGCTGGCGGGGTGCCTGAGCATGCGGCCCTCCAGCTCGGTGGGCAGATCGGTGTCCAGGCGTTCGTCACCCTGGTGGGTGTGATGCAACAGGTGGTAATAGCGAAACGTCTCGGCTACGGGCACGCCCACCGGTAGGTTGACGAACATGGCGAAGGCGCGATTGTGCCAGGGCCGCCGAAACGCCAGGTTGTGGCTGAGCTCGTGGATGGCGAGCAGCAGGGCTTGATTGATGACGCCGCCCACGCCGTACGCGACCAACAAGAGGAGCCACCAGGGCGCGTCACGCAGCCAAAACGCCAGGCCCAGCTGCGCGACCACGAGCGCGGCGCACACGTATTTCGTGCGCCAGCAAGGCCCATACAGCGCTTTGATTTGCGGGTGCGCGAGCAGCAGGCGGCGACGCCTTTCAGCGTGCGGCTCTCGCTCGTCGGACCAGCTGAATCCGGGCTGCATCGGGCGCATGCTGTCCCGGCCACGGCCCCATGTCGAGCCAGCTTCGTAACGGCTTCGTTAGGCTCGAGATTTTTTCACAGGGAGCTCGAAAGGACGGCAGGCGAGAAATGGGGGCTCGCGCTGCCGCCCGCCATGAACCGCGGGGGGCTGCCAAAACGCCGCCTGATTCGCAGAAGCTTCCGTAGGCGGCGCCAGGCCACCTCGAACGATCTCTCACTCCTCAGCGCCGAAACCCCAGCGCGCGACACAAAAGTCAGCTCGATACCGCCCAAAATTCATCACATCCTCCTCTGAGCGCTCCGACGTGAAGTGGCCTTCCGGTTTTGAAAAGTCAGTTCGGTAGCGAACTGACTTTTCCGACGTGAAGTGGCCTTCCGGTTTTGAAAAGTCAGTTCGGTAGCGAACTGGCTTTTCCGACGTGAAGAGGCCTTCCGGTTCTGAAAAGTCAGTTCGGTAGCGAACTGACTCTTCCGACGTGAAGTGGCCTTCCGGCTCTGAAAAGTCAGTTCGGTAGCGAACTGACTCTTCCAACGTGAAGAGGCCTTCCGGCTCTGAAAAGTCAGTTCGGTAGCGAACTGACTCTTGCGACATCGAGAGGACTTTTCGGGCTGAAGCTTCGCCGTGAGTCGCCCCAACGGCGCGAAAGGCGGCGCGCTAACGCGTGGTCGGGGCGCCAGTGAGCGTGGGGCGCGAGGTCAGGCGGGCTGCGACGAGCTCTGCAGAGCTGGCGGCGGCGTCGATGCCCGCGCCGTGAAAAGCCGAGCCGGCGACGTGAATGGCGAGACGTTGCAGGGCGGAATCGGCGGCCGCGGCCTGAGCCTTGTGGGCCGGCGAAAACACCGGCAAAGCGTCGGGCCAACGCGACACCCAGCTGCGCAGCGGCTCGCCCTCGACCGGTAGCACGCGCGCGATGGCCGAAGCTGCCTCGGACGCGAAGCGTTCATCGGGCCACGAGCCGAGCGCGTCGCCAATCGGCCGAAAGAAGACGCGCAGCAGCGCGCGGTCGGCGGGGACGCGGCCGGCGAATTTTTGATCCACCAGGCTCAGCGCGCGCAGGCCCACCTGGGCGAAGCGCTCGGGAAAGATCAAGCCACTGCCAGCGGGGTAACGGGCGAACGTGGCCCGGTCATAAAGCAAGTTGACGCTCACGTTCGAGAGCAGCGGGGACGCGGCCAAAGGCGCGCTCTCGATCACGCCGAGCGGCTGCAACAAGCGGGCAGCCTGCCGAGCCGGAGCGGCCAACACGACGGCGCCGGCGAGCTCGCTCGAACCGTCTGCCAGCTCGAGCGCAAGCTGTGCCCCACGACGAGTGAGCGCCTGGACGCCGGCGGAGAAGCGCACACGGGCGGGCCCCACGTGAGCGACGAGCGCGTCGGTGAGCTGCCCCATGCCCAGGGCAAAAGAGCGGATGCCCCGGCCCAGCTCCTCGACCGGGACCTGAAAGCCCAAGCGACGCGCCGCTTCGCCCGGCGGGAGCAAGACCAGCTCGTCTGCCTCGACCACGTAGGTGTCGGTCGAGAGTTGGTCCACGAGCGAGCCCTCGATGCCGAGCAGCCGCGCTAGGTCGGGCAGCGCACGGCTGCGCGCCACGAAGCCTTCTGCCCCCAGCTCCACCACCAAGCCGGCTTCACGGAAGGTCTGGATTTGTCCGCCCGCGCGCGCGCCTGCTTCCAGCACCAGCACGTCACGTCCGGCGTCGGCGAGCCGAGCGGCCACGGAAAGACCCGCAAGGCCGGCTCCGATGACGACGACGCGCGCTTGGCTCAAGCAAACCCTCTGGCATCGTGCGGGATTTGTAGACGTGGCGCAACCGGCCGGCGGCGGCAACACCAAGAGCAACGGCGAGCGCCGCCGCTAGCGGGCCCGCTCGATTTCCCAGTAAAGCTGGGTGGCGGCGGCGGCCCCGACCGGCAGCATCACGATGCCCAGGCAGGGCAGCCAAAACACCAACGAGAACGCGCAGCCGAAGCCGAAGACCACGGCAAAGTGCCGGCTCATGAAGCGAAAGCGCTCGCGCGAGCCGACACCGCGCAGCGTTAGCGGATAATCGAACAAGCCCCAGGCCACACCCAGCGCGCCGAGCAGCAGCTTCAGCGGCGTGATCACCACCGCCAACGGGGGCAGCAGCAACTCCACGAGGGAGAGCCCGAGCACGAGCGGCAGCGTGACGGCCAAGCTGGACAGCAGCGCGCGCGCCCCGCACCAAAGCTCCGCGAAGAAACCCAGCGGCGCGCGTGGCGGCGCCCCCAAGTCGGTCTCGGTGATGGCGACCACACGCTCGAGCGCGGGCGCGCTCAACACGGGCGCCAAGAAAACCGCGAGTAGCCAGCCCAGCACGACCGCCAGCGCGGCAACCAGCCACGACGCCCCGATGGCCAGGGCGTCCGGTAGCCAGCTCACGCGCGCCAAACACTCGCTGGCCCACGGCTTCAGGTACGCCCACGAAACGCCGATGAACGCGGCCTCGAGCAACAGGAAGACGAGCGCCGGAACCAGCAGCCAAGGCCACGCCTGCGGCAGCGCCAACAAGCGGCGTAGCGCCCCGAACGGCACCACGAAGCCGCGCCAAAAGCCGATGATCTGGGCCGTTGCCATGGGGCTAATCGTGCGGCGGCAGGCGTGGCGCGAGGCCCTCCAGAGCGTATTGGCCCTGCGCAATTTGACCCAGCACGGCCACGAGCAGGCGGCGCTCGGCGGCTTGCACACGCTGAGCCAGCGTCTCGGGCGTGTCGGCCGTCTCCACCGGCACCTGCGTCTGCGCCAGCACGCGCCCGGTGTCGTACTCGGCGTCGACCAGGTGCACGCTCGAGCCAGATTCGCTTTCGCCGGCGCGCAGCACGGCTTCGTGCACGCGCATGCCGTACATGCCGTGACCACCGAATTTGGGCAGCAGCGCCGGGTGGGTGTTCAAGATACGCCCGCGATAGCGCTCGAGCAGCGCGGGGCCGAGCTTCTTCATGTAGCCGGCCAGCATGACGACGTCCGCTTGCGGCTCCGCCAAAGCGGCGATGATGGCGGCGTCTAGCGCGCCCGGCTCCGGGTGAGTCTTGCTCGAGAGATGGACGGCGCGGGTCCCGGCGGCGCGCGCGCGACGGAGCGCGCCCGAGTCCGAGTTGTTGCTGATGACCGTCACGACGCGGGCGGCAATCTCTCCCGCCGCGCACGCGTCCAAAATGGCTTGCAGGGTCGTGCCTTCGTGGGACGCCAGAACACCGATACGAAGCGGGGTCGTCACGGCCTGCCTATAGTTCAAGAGCCGGCGCGAAAGAACTCCGCGCCGCCGCTGCGCAGGATCGTCGGGGTATTCTTGGGCTTGCGTCCGAGCGCCTCGACCGCTTCCACGTCGAGGTACAGGCCCGGGCCCCAGCCCTCCACGCTGGCCTGTTCGTCACCGTGGGTCGCGGCTTCGGCGAGCAGCGACCGGCGCAGCGGCTCGCTGGGCCGCGACGCGCGAAACAGCCTCACGCTGCCGCAGTCGACGATGTCCGGACGCGGATCTTGCTCGTCGACCCAGCAGCTGCCGTGCGTGAGCATGCCGGCGGTGGCGAAGTCGTGCTCGGCCAAGGTCGCGCGCATCTCTTTCAGCCAGCCGATCAGGTCTCCTTGCTGCTCGCCGTCGGGCAGCTCGACGTAGAACGCGTAGCCGAGATCGATGGCGCGCGCCGAGGTGCCGGGCGGATTCTCGCTCAAGCGATCGCGGATGAGCGCGCTGAAGGTGGCGTAGCGTTCGATGAACTCGTCTCGTTCACCGGTGTACTCGTCGTCCTCGATGCTGAAATAGGAGACCAACAGGCCGAACGCGTTCTCGTCGATCATCGGAGGCCCGCCATTTACCTCATTCGGCCGCCATCTCGGCAAGGCCCGTGGGCTCAAAATGAGACGCGCCGAGCGACCGGCATTTTCGCCACGAATGCTGCGTCGGCCGCCGTGGGACCGGGCGGGCCCTAACGCTCTCGGCGAGGCGGCCGTACCTGAAAGCGCCGCCGCAAACGCAGATGGAGACCCCGCCCAAGAGTATGAATCGGCCGTTTCGGCCCATTTCCGTGACCCCGGACGACTTTCCGGGAGACGAGGTGGATAGCGGTGTGTTCGAGCTGTCCGATGCGTCGGTGCTGATGCTGCTCGAGCCCGGGCCCGACGTGCCCCCGCTCGTGCGCGCCTTGGAGCGAGAGGGTTTCACCGTGGTGCCGATCAGCGACGCCGCCACCGCCGAGGCGAGCGGCTACGTGCCGCGCCTGGCCATCGTGGACGAGGGCGCGCCGGGCGCGCTCGACTTTCTGCGCCGCATCAACGCGCACGGCACCACCCTCCAGGCCATCGTGACCATCGCCCGTGGCGGCTCCGAGAGCGAGGCTCTCAAGGCGGGCGCACAGCTCACGCTGCAGCGGCCGCTCGCACCGGACGACGTGCTGGCGTGCCTGCAGCGGTTTCGCGCTCAACACGAGCACTTGGCCCGCTCACGTGACGTTTTCGATCGCGATCGGCCCAGCGTGCCGCCACCGCTCATCGAGGGCGTGCTGGCGACGATTGGCCACGAAATCCGCAATCCGCTCGCCGCCGCGCTCGCCAACGTGGAGTGCCTACGCGAGGCGGCCGTAACGCCGCTCAGCGACGAAGATCGCCAGGGCACCATCGACGACACCGTGATAGCGCTGCGGCGCATCCAAGACGTGATGACCGCAGTTTCGTCGCTCGTGAAGGGCGCGCCTCCGACGCTCGAGAAGGTCGGCATGTGGGGGGTGGCCGAGCGCGCCGTCGCGTCGATCCGCCCCCACGACACGCGCATCGAGATCGCCGGAGAAGATGCCGTACGTGGCTGGGGCAACGGGGCGCTGCTCGAGCAGGTCGTGGCCAACTTGGTGCAAAACGCGCTCGACGCCACACTAGGCCAAGAGAAGCGTCACGTGCTGGTGCGAGTCTACGCGGCCTCGGGCGAAGCCCGCATTTCGGTGCGCGACAACGGGCCGGGGGTGCCCGCGGCGCTGCGCCAGCGCATTTTCGAGCCGTTCTTCACGACAAAAGGCGAGCGCGGCACCGGGCTCGGGCTCGTGCTCGTCCGCCACGCGGTGTCGCGCATGGGCGGCACGTTGAGCCTGGGCCCTAGCGAGCGCGGGGCGGTTTTTCGGATCCGCCTGCGCGCCGCTTAGGGCCCCTAGCCTTACCAGAAGGGCACGACGCTCGTGGGCGGCAAGCCGGCACCTTCGATGATCACGTCCGCGGCCGGCTCGAGCGCGCCCTCGCGCAGCTCGAAGCGCAGCAGCTTGCCGCGCGACTTGTCAGCGACCAAGCAGGGGTCGCCGCAGCCCGCTCGGCAGCTCATGCCTCCGAACGCGACGCCGTAGCCGAGCCCGTTCTGGTCACGCGCGGCCGTAGCCAAGAGCGAGGTTTGGCCGGTCTCCAGATCCAGCGTAAACAGCTGATTGTCGCGCTCGGCCCCGAGCGCGGTTTGGGTCTTGAACAACACCAGGCGCTCGTCCACGAACTCCACGCTCGACTGAACCGGACCTCCGACCAGCTCGAGCGCCGAAAACCGCGCCAGCTCACGCACCGGGTCGCTCTGCGCGTCTAGCAGCACTAGACCGGAGTGCTCCGGCTCCGCCACCGCCCCAAAGCGATCCACGAACGCGCTGCAGGCCACGAGCAGGCGGGTGCGGCTCGGCGAGAGCTCGGCGCGACCGCAGTTCTTCATGCCGGTCAGCGGCAGCCGGTAACGTACACGAGGCTCGACGATCGGCACTGCTACCAGCTCGCTCTCGCCCATGCCGCTGAAATTGGGGCGCGCGTGCTGCAACGTAACCAGCACGTCACCGCCCACTTCGGTGAGACCGACGGGATTCGGACGGTAGTCCTCGTTGCGCGGCATGGCCAGGGAACCGGTAACCTTTGGTACGCTCGGGTCGACGATCAGGAGGTCACTGCCGCTGTCGAAGGGCTCGCGGCCGGGAGACTTGTTCTCGTTCAGGCGCGGCACGAAGGCTTGGTGCTCGCTCAGCTCGTAGTAGTCCTGCGGATTGGCTTCGAAGCCCGTCCCGACCGGCAACTGGGCGCGCACCACGGCCGAACGCGTGTCCACGAACGTGAGCACGTTGGTACCGAAGCGATCGACGAAGACCAGCTCGCCGGGCCGGCTGCGCGCCGACGCCACGCTCAGATCGCCCGAGAACGGCGTCGACAAGTTCGTTGCGGTCGTCGAGGCGCTGGACATGAAGGCCGGGCTCTTCACGTCGCCGTTGGCGGCCAAGAGCGCGACCTCGCTCGACATGAAGTCGCTGGACACGATCGCGCTGCCGCGCGGGCAGTCACCGCGCTCGGGCAAATCGACCCCTCCGGTGACTCGCCCCGGCGTCACGTTGCAGCCGAGCAGCAACCCAGCCAGCAGGGCGAAGGAGCGGAACCTCATGGCGCGTGCACCTCCAGCGAAGCGTAGACGCTGCGCCCCGGCAAGGGATAACCCACGATGTCGAAGCGCTGCGCGTCCAGCAGGTTGGCCACGCGCACGCGCGTGACCAGCGCGCCAGACAACCAGCGGGCCGCGCCCGTGAGGCCCAGCGCGGTCTGCTCCGGGATCACCACGAGCCCCGCTGCGTCGGCGAAGCGATTCGACAGGTACAGCAAATCTGCGCCAAAATCAGCGCGCTCCAGCACACGACTAGAGAGCTTACCCGTCGTCAGCAACAGCCGTGGCGCCACCACCAAGCGGGACATGAACGGCAGAAAGTCGTTCTGCAAGCGGCGACCGGGCGTGGTGTCGCGCGGCTCCAGCAAGGTGACGTTGCAGCCCAAGTCCAGGTGCGAGAACGCGCGAGCTCCCAGCCCCAGCTCCAGACCCGCCACGCGCGCCCGCCCCACGTTGACCGGCACCACGTAGCCCTGCGCCGCTCGCCCGTAGGTCACGAGCTCGCTCGCGCTGCGCAGAAACGCGCTCGACTCGGCGTGCAACGAAACGCCCGCAACGCGCGCGAGCCAGCGCGCCCCGAGGTCGGCCGAGAGCCCCAGCTCGGGCCGCAAGGCGGAGTTGCCGCGCACCAAGACACCGGCGCCGTACAGCTCGCCCAGCGTGGGCTCGCGCTGGTAGCGGCTCAAGTTGGCGAACAGCGTGTAAAAACCGCCGCGAAGGCCCGCGCCCACACGCCCGGTGGGCTCGAAATGCTCGCAGCCGTCTCCGCCCGGCCGCGTGCTGCGGCACTGCGCCCCGAGCAGCCCGAACAGCGACGCCCGGCGCCAGAACTTCCAGTCGACGCGGGCCGTGCCGCTGAGCGCGCGCGCGCTGGCCGACGACACGGCGGCGCCGTCTCGCCGAGCCAAGCTCTCGGCGTTGCCGCTGGCGGCCAGGGCCAGGTCGAGCGTCTCGGAGAGCGGTAGCTCGAGGGCAACGCGCTGCTCCACGCGCCGGCCGTGCAGCTCGGTCTCGTCGGTCAAGGTGCCTAGCTCGCGCTCCGGATCGTGCAGCTGAGTCGCGCCGTCCAGCAGCGAGCTGCGCAAGGTCAACAGCTTCTGTCCCGAAGCCCCCAGCCGGAGCCTGGCCGTGAGCGCCGCCAGGGTCCGCGACAGCTCGGCGCGCGCGGCGCGCGAGGGCACCAGCGCCAGCTTGGGCACGCCTTGCTCGCGCGAGACGTTGTTCAGCGTGAGCTCCAGCCGCGTGCGCTCACTGGGGCGTGCACGCGCCAGCAGCCAAGCGTCGCGCAGGCGGCTGTCTGCGTTCGAGCGCGCGCGCTCGGCGTCGTCGGACGTTTGAAACAACGTGCCGCGATCGTCACGAAAGCCGTAGTCGTTCTGGGAGCGCTCGCTGGAGAGCCCGACCAGTACCCCGGCGCTGTCGTCGCCCAACGCCAAATAGCCGAAGCCCGCCCGCGTGCCGAAGCTGCCGAGCGTCGCGCCCGCGCCGGCCTCGTTCTGCTTGGGTCGCCGCGGCTCGAAGAACAGCGCCCCGCCCATGCCCAGCTCGTCGGCGTCGAACGGTGCGTTGCCGCGGTAGACGTCCACGCGCTCTACCAACCATAGGGGAATCGTCGAAAGATCGGCCACTCCGCCCACCTGATCGTTCAAGCGCACGCCGCCCAGGTACACCGGCGTCTGCGCCGCGGTCGCGCCGCGAATCGAAGCCGTGGCCGGCGCTCCCAGCCCGCCTGCTTCCGCGATTTGCACGCCCACCTCCGAGCGAAGCACGTCCGGCACGCGCACCCCCGGCGCGGCCAGCCGCTCGCGCGTCACGCGACTGGAAGCCACGAACGGCTCGCGCGCCATCTCTCCCTCGGGCCGTGCTTCACCCTGAACCGTGATGGTCACGGGTTCCTCCGCGCGCGCCAAGCCGCTCCAGCCCAATCCAGCCAGCAGCGAGCACACCGAAACCAAGGACAGCCTCGACAAAGCGCCGGCACCGTCGTGCGCCTCACCGACAGCGTCAACACCGCGATCCCTTCGTTCGGGGGCTGCCAAGCCGCAGCCAAACCTGCAGAAGCTGCCGTAGCGTCCCCAGGTACCGTTTGCCGCCTTCCTGACGAATCCGCGCTCGAGTCGCACGACGACTACTTCACCAGCGCGCTCGACAAAGACGGCGTCCACGTCGTCTCGCCATTCAAAACGAGGTCACAGGCGGGAGGCGTCGCCATTGAAAACGAGGTCACAAGCGAAAGGGGGCTCGAGATTCAAAACGAGGTCACACGTGTAAGGAAATTTCCTCAATGATTTCGCGCTGGATGTCGCTGCCGAGGCCGTTCTCCAAGTCGTAAGTATTCCGACCACGGCACCCGGAATCCTTACAGCCCGCGAATGGCCAAGTCAGTCGCCCTCGCGGCCGATGCATCCCCGCTGGCTTCGTTGCTCCTCAGTTACATACCGCGGGTATGCGCCTGCTCCTTAGTACATACGGCGGGTATGCGCCTGCGTCGCGCCTCGCCGGCCGGGCGCCTCGACCGCGATCATCGACTGACTGGGCCATGCGCGGCCCCTTACGGGGGGGAGCATCGCCTCTGAGACCACGGCGGCCGCGAAATCATTGAGGAAATTTCCTTACACGGGTGAGCTCGATTGGCGCCGCGAAAGGCCCGAATGGCGGATCATTCGATGATCGCGACGGAGGCGCCGGCTGGCGAGCCATTCGCGGGCTCTTAGGGCGCGCGCGCGCCCAACACGGCCAGGCTCGGCACGGCAGCTTCTGCGATTCGAGCTGCAGCTTGGCAGCCCCATCCATCAGCTCCGCTTCAGGGGCGGATGACTTGGGTGCCAGGCGGCGGGGTGAAGACGAACTCGCCTTGGGGCGCTTTGGTGTTCACTTCGCTGGTGACGAAGTCGAAGCGATTGCGGTTGCCCTGCGCGTCGATGATGAGCACGCGGCGCACCTGATACGTCTGCGCGTCGACGTAGAAGAGGACGCGCTCGTAGGCGGCGGTGGGCTGCAGCGGCTCGCCCGCGAGCACGTAGCCGCTCTCGAACTTCATCTGCTTGGAGTCTTGCTTGGAGAACTTGAAGTTTTGCTTGAGCTTGCCTTGGCCGGTCAAGAACGACAGCGCCGCGGGGTACTGCGTCTTGGCGAGCTGCTGCTCGTACATCTGCTTGTTCTCTTTTTCGTAGATCTTGATGAGCGTGCCGTCGGAAACGACGCGGTTGCCGTTGCTGGTGTAGCGCCAGCTCATCTTGCCCGGCTTCTCGAAGAACACGGAGCCCGCAGAGTCTTTGGTCTTGTCGTACGCCCTGACTACGTAGCGCTGCTTGAACCCCGCCTTGAAGGTGGTCGTCTTGTCGTAGAAGGCTTGCACGCGAGTCACGATCTCGTCGGCGCTGAGCCCGGCGTTGGGCGCCGCGGGCGCGGGCTTGGCGGCAGCGGCCGGGGCCTTCTTGGCTTCTTCGGCTTGCGAAGAGCCAGCGACGAGCGGCAGAGCGAAACCCAGGGTGGCAAAGGCAGCGAAGGTGCGACGATTCATGGCGATCCTAAAACCCGAGAGCCGGGCCATTTGTTCTACGCTTGTAACGCGGCAAAGCTTTGCTCCCCTACACAGGAGTTTCAAGTCAGCGACCGCCGCGCTCGGCCGCGGGGCTAAGTCACCAATATTGAAAGGATTTTGCGAACGGCGCGGGTCAGGCGCGGCGGCGCGGTGCCACCCGCCGGGGCCGCTTCTTGCCGAGCAGCGCCAACAGAACGCGCGCCCGGCTGTCCACCGCCGCGCCATGGCCGGCCTTGCCGCCCGCGTCCTCCAGCGCGCTGAGCAGCCCGCCTAGACGCAAATGAGTCATGGCGATGGCCAGCGCATCGGACGCATCCGCCTTGGGCAGGCCGTCGAGCGAAAGCGCAGCCCGCACCATCAGCGCAACCTGGCGTTTGTCGGCCTGGCCCGAGCCGGCGATGGTGCGCTTGATTTTGGCCGGCGCGTATTCGGCGATGGGAATTCCGGCGCGCGCCAGGCACAAGAGCACGACGCCGCGTGCGTGGCCGAGCTTGGCCGCCGCCTGCGCGTCTTTGTGGAAGAACAAGCTCTCCACCGAGCTCACGTTCGGGCGGTGCTCGCTTATCACCTGCGTGAGCTGGCGCTCGAGATCGACCAGGCGCGAGGCGATCGAGTCGGAGCCGTCGAGCTCGATGACGCCGTGAGCGATGTGCAGCAAGCGGTTGCCCGTGCGTGACACCACTCCCCAACCGAGGTGGCGAGTTCCGGGGTCGATGCCGAGGGCGATCACTTCCGCCAGGCATAGCAGCCATTTTGCCACATGGAAAGGTGTAGGATGCGCCGCGCGCCATGTTTCTCGACAAACGACACAAGCTGTTCCTGGTCCTGACAGCCATCTTCATGACTTGCTTCGTGGTCGGCGACATCATCGGCGGCAAGATCGTGTCGGCCACGTTCTTGGGTATCACCTTCACCACGACGGTCGGCATGGTGCCGTTTCCGGTGACGTTCTTGCTCACCGACCTGGTCAACGAGTTTTACGGCAAGCGCGCGGCGCGCTTCATCACCGTGCTCGGCTTCGGCATGGGCGTGCTGTCATTCACCATCATCTACGTTGCGGCCGCGGTACCGTTTGCCGCGTTCACGCGCACGCCGGCTTGGGACGGCATGAACGAGGCCTCGTTCAACAACGTATTTTTGGGCTCGCTGCGCATGATCGCCGCTTCGCTTTCGGCGTTTCTGGTCGCACAGTTCGTCGACATCGGCGTGTTCCAGAGCCTCAAGCGCGTGACCTCGAGCCGGTTCCTCTGGCTGCGCGCCACCGGCTCCACCGTGGCCTCCCAGCTGATCGACTCGATGGTGGTGACGACGGCGGCGTTCGCCGGCCAGCGCACGAGCAGCGAGATTTTCACGATGATTTACACTGGCTACGGCTTGAAGGTGCTGATCGCCCTGGGGCTCACGCCGCTCATCTACCTGAGCCACACGCTCGTCGAGCGAGGCCTGGGCATCCGGCCCATTTTGGTCGGACGCGCGCCGGACGACGACGCGCCGGTCGCGTAAGGCTCCCTCGCAAAGCGCCCGCAGCCGAGCGCCCGAGCTCCGAACAGCGCTCTGCGAACAGCGCGGCACGAGGCTCGGAGCTAGGGCTTACAAGCCGACTGACAGGCTTCGAAGGCTTTCTTGCACAGATCGAGGTTACCGAAGCCGGGCAGGCCACCATCGACGGGAGCGCTGAGGCAACCTTGCAGAGCACCCTGACAGCGCGACACGCAAGCGGCCGACGGCGCCGCGAGCACCGGCGCAGACGGCAACGCGGGCGGGGCCGTACCCGTGCTCGCGCCCGCACCACCTCCGGCGGCCGCGGGGGCTTGGCTGCTCGCGCCAGCGCTGCCCGACGCCCCTGCCGACGCCGACGGAGCAGCCTCCGTGGCCGGGCGCTTCGGCTTGATTGGCTCTTTGGCCTCGTCGTCCAGCGGGCGCTTCTTGGGGGCGGCGGCGGCTTCTTCGCGCGGCGAGGCCGTCGCGGGGGAAGCGGGCGGCTCGGGCGTGGGCAACGGGCGCGAATCTTGGTCCGCAATTTCGCGAGCTTTGCAGGCCAAAGGGAGCGTCGAGAGCGCTCCGCCGAGCAAAAACCAAGCGCGCGCGCGGCTCCGCATTTCCAAACAAAGTCTCAGCTTCGCTCACGAGTCAAGCGCGCGAGCGTGGTCTCGGGTAGCCTTTGCCAAACACCGTGCTGCTCTCCCGTCCCGACGTACCCCGCCCCTCGCAGTCTGCGCGGGACAAGGCCAAATCTCTCCTCGAAGAGCGGCTCGGCGCGTCGAAAGTTTTGACCGGAAAGGACTCGTGCGAACGCTTCGCGCGGGACGACTCCGAAGCCGAGGGCGAGGTGCCCGACGCCGTCGTGCTAGCAACCTCGAGCGAAGACATCTTGGCCGCGCTGGCCGTAGCGCGCGAAGCCGAGGTGCCCATCACACCGCGCGCTGGCGGTACGGGTCGCACGGGCGGCTCCGTACCCATGGCCGGCGGCATCGTGCTCGCGACCAGCGGCATGAACCAGATCATCGAAATCGATCGCAAAGAAGGCGTCGCGGTGGTCGAGCCAGGCGTGGTCTTGGCGGATCTGCACGCGGCCGTCGAGGCGGAAGGCTGGTTCTATCCACCCGATCCGAACTCGCTCAAATCGTGCGCCATCGGCGGCAACGTGGCCGAAAATGCCGGCGGGCCGCGGGCCTTCAAGTACGGCGTCACCCGCGACTACGTGCTGGGCGTCGAGGCCTTTTTGCTCGGCGGCCAGCGCATCCAGGCCGGGCGCCGCACCATCAAGGGCGTCACTGGCTACGACGTCACGGGGCTCTTGGTGGGCAGCGAGGGCACGCTCGCGGTGTTTGGCCCGACCACGCTGCAGCTCATTCCCAAGCCGCAGAGCGTGATGACCCTGCTCACCTTGTTCGCGAACGTGAACCAAGCGGGTGAGGCCGTGCAGGCCATCATTTCTGCGGGTATTTCGCCGCGCTGCATCGAGCTGCTCGACGCCTCCACGCTCGAGGCCATGCGGCTGGCGGGCAACGCCATCAATCCCGCGGCCGGCGCCATGCTGCTGATGGAAGTGGACGGCGACGCGGGCGCGGTCGAGCGGCAGGCAGAGCGTATCTCCGGCGTGTGCGACGACGTGCAGGCGTTGGAGGTGCTGGTCGCCCAAGACGCAGCGCAACGCGAACGGCTGTGGTCCGCGCGTCGCGACATGAGCCACGCGGTGCGCAAGCTGACCAAGAAGAAGCTGAGCGAAGACGTGGTGGTACCGCGCCAGCAGATCGGAGCGCTGCTCGATTTCGTTCGCGAGATCGGCGAGCGAACGGGCGTTCGTACGCTGACCTACGGGCACGCGGGCGACGGCAACTTGCACGTCAATTTTCTGTGGAACGAAGACCACGAGCTGCCCGCCGTCGAGCGCGCCATCCTCGCTTTGTTCGAGCGCGTCATCGCCCTGCGCGGCACCCTGAGCGGTGAGCACGGCATCGGCGTGCTCAAGGCGCCTTACCTACCTCTGGAGCAGGCGCCCGAGCTCATCAGCCTGCAAAGAGATCTAAAACGCGTGTTCGATCCAGCCGGGTTACTGAACCCCGGCAAGATCTTCCCGCCAATCCAGCACAAGGCCTGTTGAGCGAGGCCGGCGCGGAGGGGCCTTCGCCACGCCGCGAGCGGCGCGCAAGGTGCGAGACGCCCCCCGCCAGATCCGTTAACCTCTCGCGATGCGTGGCAACCGCCGCCTGACCTTCCTCGGCCCAGGCAGCCCCCTCTCGTTCCCCGATCCGAGCGACTCGGACGACGAGGGTCTATTGGCGGTGGGCGGAGATCTGTCGCCCGAGCGGCTGCTGCTCGCCTACGACTCCGGCGTGTTCCCCTGGTACAGCGCCGGCGTTCCGCCGCTGTGGTGGAGCCCCAACCCGCGCGCGCTGATGGAGCGCGAGCGCTTGCATGTCTCGCGCAGCATGCGCCGCACGCTGCGCCAAGGCACCTTCCAGGTCACGTTCGACGCCGCCTTCCCGCAGGTGATCAGCGCTTGCGCGTCCAACCGCGACGGCGGCACCTGGATCTTGCCCGAGATGATGCTGGCGTACACCCAGCTCCACCAGCTGGGCCACGCGCACAGCTTCGAGGTTTGGCACGACGGGCAGCTCGCCGGGGGGCTGTACGGTGTTCGGCGCGGGGCGCTGTTCGCGGCCGAGAGCATGTTTCACGTCGTCACCGACGCCTCGAAGGTGGCGCTGTGCGTGGCGCTCGACACCTTGTTTCGCGCCGGTATCCGCGCGTTCGACGTGCAGTTCGTGACCGAGCACTTGGCGTCGCTCGGCGCCTTCGAGGTTCCGCGCTCCGAATACCTGGCGCTGGTCGCACAAGCGACGCCGCGCGAAGTTACGGCTGCCGCTATCGCGGCCGCGCTGGCCGGCTGGGCTGACCGATTTTGAGCTAAATGTCGATTAGTTTCGGCAATTTAGCCAATTGTACTTAATCCCGATTAATTTGGTGCTAAATGCGCGGGGCTCCCATGCAGGCCGCCCCCACCATCACCACCCATCAGCCCGCCGAAGCGGTCGAGCTGCGACTCAGCCACCTACGCCAGCTCGAGGCCGAGAGCATTCACATCCTGCGAGAGGTCGCCTCCGAGTTCGACAACCCGGTGATGCTGTACTCGATCGGCAAAGACTCGGCGGTCATGACGCACTTGGCCCGCAAGGCGTTCTACCCCGGCAAGCTGCCGTTCCCGCTGCTCCACATCGACACGACGTGGAAGTTCAAAGAGATGATCGCCTTCCGTGACAAGTTCACGAAAGAGCACGGGCTCGATCTGCTGGTTCACACCAACCAGCAGGGCGTGGCCGACAAGATCAACCCGTTCGATCACGGCAGCAACAAGTACACGCAGATCATGAAGACCCAGGCGCTGCTCCAGGCGCTGGCGTCCGGCGGCTACGACGCGGCCTTCGGCGGCGCGCGCCGCGACGAAGAGAAGTCGCGCGCCAAAGAGCGCATCTACTCTTTCCGCGATCGCTACGGCCAGTGGGACCCGAAGAACCAGCGCCCAGAGCTGTGGGACCTGTACAACGGCAAGCTGACCCGCGGCGAGAGCATCCGCGCGTTTCCGCTGTCCAACTGGACCGAGCTCGACATTTGGCTCTACATCTACCTGGAGAAGATCCAAATCGTGCCGCTGTACTTCGCCGCGGAGCGCCCGGTGGTCGAGCGCAACGGCACCCTGCTGATGGTCGACGACGACCGCATTCCGCTGAATCCCGGCGAAAAACCGCGCATGGAGATGGTGCGTTTTCGCACGCTGGGCTGCTACCCGCTCACCGGCGCCCTCAAGTCGACGGCCGCCACGCTGCCCGACATCATCCGAGAGATGCTGCTCACCAAGTACTCCGAGCGCCAAGGCCGCCTCATCGACTTCGACGAAGAAGGCTCGATGGAAACCAAAAAGCGCGAAGGCTACTTCTGATGCTCCTGGGCGCGCCTATTGGCGTCCTGCCACCCCACCACCGTCGTTCCCGGGAATCTTCACAGGGAGATCGGGAGATCGGGAGTGGTGCGAGCGTGAATTTTGGCTTCGCGCCTCCTTTGGCAGGTTTCGTCGCAACTCGGGTGCCCAGCGGCCGATGCGTGCCAGTGAACGACGATTCATGGCAGCTTTCGCAGCAAGTCATTGCCGCATGCATTGAGGTCCGCCGCGTGCTCGGTCCCGGCTTGCTGGAGAGCATCTACGAAGCGAGCTTGTGCGAAGAATTCGTGCTTCGGGGCATTCGCTTCGAGCGGCAACGTGCCATTTCCGTCGTTTACAAGGGCAAGCCGCTCGAGCAAGCGTACCGAATGGACTTGATAGTCGATGGGAAGCTGCTCATCGAAGTGAAAGCGGTTGATGCGTTGCAGCCGGTTCATGCCGCTCAGGTAGTAACGTACCTCCAGCTGACCGGCATCGAAGACGGGCTCCTCGTCAACTTCAACGGATTGTCGTTACACAACGGCCTGCGCCGCCTTTCGCGCACCCCCAAAAACTCCCGATCTCCCGATCTCCCTGCAACAACTTCTCGCCCGCCCCGAGCGCCCAGCAAGTCATGAGTGAACAAGAACTAATCAGCAAAGATATCCTTGGATATCTCGATCAGCACCAGAAGAAGGAGCTGCTCAGGTTCGTTTCGGTGGGGTCGGTGGACGACGGCAAGTCGACGTTGATCGGGCGGCTGTTGCACGACACGCACGGCATCTACGAAGATCAGCTGTCGGCGGTGAAGCGCGCTTCGGGCCGGGCGGGCATGGAGATCGACTTCTCGCTGTTTACGGATGGCTTGAAGGCCGAGCGTGAGCAAGGCATCACCATCGACGTTGCGTATCGGTATTTCTCGACGGCCAAGCGCAAGTTCATCATCGCCGATACGCCGGGGCACGTGCAGTACACGCGCAACATGGCCACCGGCGCCTCGACCGCCAACGTTGCCATCATCTTGATCGACGCGCGCTTGGGAGTGCTGCAGCAGTCGCGCCGTCACGCGTATATCGCGTCGCTGCTCGGGATTCCTCACCTCGCCGTCTGCATCAACAAGATGGACCTGGTGGGCTACGAGGAGGGCCCGTTCGAGGCCATCAAGCAAGAGTTCAGCGCGTTTTGCGCGCAGCTCAGCTTCAAGGGCATCAAGTTCATTCCGATCAGCGCCAAGCTGGGCGACAACGTCGTTCACCCTAGCCCTTCCACGCCGTACTACGACGGCGGCACGCTGCTCGAGCACCTGGAGACGGTGCCGATCGCCAGTGACATCAATTGGACCGATTTCCGCTTCCCGGTCCAGTACGTGATGCGCCCGGATCTGAACTATCGCGGCTTTTCCGGCAGCATTGCCTCGGGCATCGTCAAGCAAGGCGATACGCTGATGGTGCTGCCGTCTCGGCGCACCAGCAAGGTCGTGGCCATCGACACCTTCGACGGCGAGCTACCGCAGGCGCACGGGGGCCAAAGCGTCACCATCAAGCTGGCCGACGAGATCGACATCAGCCGCGGCGACATGCTGGTGCACCCCGGCAATCTGCCGCGGGTCGACCACCGCTTCGACGCCATGATGGTGTGGTTGAGCGAGCGCCCGCTGGATCGTCAAAAGAGCTACCTGCTCAAGCACACCACCCAGCTGGTGCGCGCAGAAATCGAAGACGTTGCCTTCACGGTCGACCTCGAGACCTTGAAGCAGAGCGACGCGGCGCGCCTGGAGCTGAACGACATCGGCCGCGTCACGATTTCGTGCCGCCGCCCGCTGTACTTCGATCCTTACAAGAGCAACCGCGTCACCGGCGCGTTCATCTTGGTCGATTCGCTTTCGAACAACACCGTCGCGGCCGGCATGATCTTGCCCGACGCGCCCGTCAAAGAAGAGGACGACAGCCGCAGCCCCGGCTCGTTCCGTCCGCGTTCGCAGGTCAGCCCCGACGAGCGCAGCGAGCGCCTGGGCCAGAAGGGCGCCACCGTTTGGCTCACGGGCTTGCCCGCCTCCGGCAAGACCGCGATTGCGTTCGCGCTCGAGCGCCGCTTGTTCGATCAAAAGCGCTTGGCTTACGTGATCGACCCGGACGACGGCTTGTCTTCCGGCGTGCGACCCGACGGCTCGAGCCCCGCTCAGACGCCCGAGCTCGCGCGGCGTTGCACCGACGCCGGCATCATCCCCATCTTCGCCTACGCTTCCCCGCTGATCGCCGACCGCTTGGCCATCCGCGACGCGGTGGGGGCCGAGCGCTTCGTCGAGATTTACGTGAAGACGTCGCTGGACGCGCGCAAGCGACGCGACCTGCGCGGGGCGTACGGCCCAGGCCACCCGCAGCCCAGCGAAGAGGCGCCCAAGTCACCCGACTTGGTGGTTTCGCTCGACAACGGCGATCCGGAAGCAGCGGCGCAGGCCATCATCGGCGTGCTGGTGAAGCGCGGCTTGTTGCCCTCGGCTTACGCGCTCTAAGGTAGAGCCCGATGACGTCACCCTTGGTCGTGATGGCCCTCGAAATCGAGAGCCAGGGGCTGTTCGCCGAGCGCGGGGTCTCCGTGCTCTACACCGGCCTCGGTAAAGTGAACGCCGCTTACCGCCTGGCCAGGGCCCTGAGCGAGCACCGCGCCAAGCACGGCGCGCTGCCGCGAGTGGTGAACTTCGGCACCGTGGGCAGCCCCAAGCTGCCGGCGGGCAGCGTCGTGGCGTGCCGCCGCTTCGTGCAGCGCGACATGGACGTCTCGGGCTTGGGCTTCGCCTTGGGCACGACCCCGTTCGAAGAGGTTCCGGCCATGCTCGAGTTTGCCAGCTTGTTCGGCCACTTGCCCCAAGCCGTATGCGGTACGGGCGACCGCTTCGAGACCGGGAAGCCGCTCGTCGATTGCGACGTAGTCGACATGGAAGGCTACGCCTTGGCCAAGGTGTGTCACCTGGAAGGGGCCGAGTTCGGCGCCGTGAAGTTCGTGACCGACGGCGCGGACGGCAACGCGAGCGTCGATTGGCAAGCGAACCTGCCGCGCGCCGCGCGAGCCTTCGTCGACCAGTACGGCCGTCTGGTGGGCGGCTGACGCGGCCGCGCGCCGCTCTCCGGCTCAGTCGACGGAGTCGAAGTCGTGCAAATCTTTGCCGGCTTCTTTGGACAAGATGTCCAGCGCCGCGGCCGCGCCGTCGCCCGCAGAAATGATGGCTTGGATCTTGTCGGGGCGGGTCGCCCAGCCGACCACGTAGGCGTTTTCGACGCTGGTGCGACCGTTACGATCGGCTTCCACGGCGCGGGCCGGGAGCCCGATGCCTTCCAAGATCTCGAGCTTCGTGCCCATGGCAATGACCAAGTATTTGGCGGCGTAGGCCTTGCCGCCCGCCTGCACGGCAAAGCCCTCAGCGCCCTTCGAGAGCGCGGTGACCTCCGCGTCGACCAGCTTGCCGCCCTGGGCCGTGACCTGCTGCTTGGCGATGGCCATGAAGTCTTTGCCGGTGATCTTGGGCAAGCCCAGGTAGTTGAAGAGCAAGGCCGAGCTCATCCAGGTGCCGTTTTGGCCAAAGACGGTGACGTCTTGCTTGTTCTTGGCCAAAAATAGCGCCGCGCTGAGCCCAGCGGGACCGTCACCGACTACAATCACGCTCGCCATGCTGCAGGGCCTCCTTCGGAATGGGGCTGGAGCCTCGCCCAGATTCCCGCTCAGGAGCAAGCCGAGAACGCTGGCAGGCTTGGCCGCCGCGCTGGTCGCGACCGCTTGCGCCAACCACGACGCGCCCAAGCCGCGCGCGGCCCCGAGCCCCCCGCGGGCGGCCGCTACCGCCCCGGCGGTTTCCGCGAGCCCGGTCGCTGAACCCCGAACGCGCTCGCCCACGCTGCTCATCACGGACCGCCAAGTCTTGGCCGCGCTCGAGCAGCAGGGGCTCACGCTGGCCGGCGTGTTGGGCGCTGGCTCCACGCCGCTCGACAACCAAGCGCTCGCCGAGCAGGCGAGCTTTGCGCCGTTGGTTCTCGAGCTCGAGCGAGAGATCGAGCGGGCTCGAGCCTCCGACAAGCTGGCCGGTGTCGACGTTGCCCGCTTCTCTCACCGGCTGTTCGATCGTCGCTTTCTCCGCCTGGCCCAGGCGCGCTTCGTGCTGGCCGGCGTCGTCAACCGCCCCGACCGCGCTCCGTTCGCTCCATCGTCGTGCGGCGAGACGCGCCTCGTTTATCGCCTTGCCTACGCCTTCGACGCCGAGCGCGCATCGAAGCTGCCGATGACCATCGGCGTCGAGCTGCAAGTGCCGCGCGGAGCGGCCGGCTGCCGCGAGGCCGCCGCGCGTTGGCTGGAGCCAGGCTCCGTCACCGCCGAGGCTCGCGCCGCGTGGCTCCGTTCCGAGCAGGGGCCGCTCGCGCCCGTGCGAAGCCGCTTACCGACAACGACGGGGCGGGTGGTCGTCAACCTGCAGCTCGTGCGCTGGCCCGCCACCATCCGCCCCGATCTCGGCGGTCACGCCGAGTACCTGCTGCGCTCTTTTCGCGTCGACAGCGCGGGCGTATTGGCGCCCGAAGCCCTAGAAAATACGCCAGATCCTCGCGCCCTGGCCCACGGCAGGCCGCGCGCAGCGCTGCTGCAGGCGCTGCAGCAAGACGCGGCCAAGGTCGATGACGGCACGGTGCTGCTGCCCGAGAGCGTGCTCGCCACCCGAGCGGTGTCGGTCACGCCGCGCGGCTTGCATCGGCTCGCCAATCGTCCGTTCGCGGCCGCGCTGGGGCCGGCGGCGTTCCCAGAGCGCGACTTCGCCGGTGGAACCTTCGTCAAGTCGAGGGCGGGCTTGTTGCGTCGGCTCGATCAGCTGAGCTGCCCCGGCTGTCATCAAGCGCGCAGCGTCGCCGGCTTTCATTTGCTGGGCGAAGACGCGCCGGACGGGCCCGCCGAGAACGCGCTCGCAGTGGCGGTGTCACCGCAGGTCACGGCCGACCTACCGCGCCGCCTGCGCATCGCCGAACGAATGCTCGACGGCGTCGAGCCCGATTTTTCCGCCCCTTTGCCCGAGCACGGCGTGGCCCAGGGCAGCTACGGTCAAGCGTGCTCGCTGGGCTCCGACCCGAGCTTTGCCGCGTGGACTTGCCCGCCCGGGCTTCGTTGCTCGAGCGTGGAAGCGAGCGCGGACGACCCGATTGGCCAGTGCTTGCCGGAGCTGCGAAGTGTCGGTGATGCCTGCGAACGCGGCGCGCTGACTCAGCGCTCCAACTCCTTGCTCGACCGCGTGACGTCTCTCGAGATCGAAGCCTGCCCGGGCATGGTGTGCAACCGCAGCGGCGTGGGCTTTCCGGGCGGAATGTGCACGGCCAGCTGTGGGCGAGCGGGGGCCGCGTGTGGCTCGATCGCCATCTTGGACTCTTTCAACGCCTGCTTGGCGCGCGGCGAGAGCTTCTCGGCTTGCATCCGCGGCAACGTGCAGCCGGCCGGGCTACGCGCCTGCGACGACCAGAACCCTTGTCGAGACGACTACGTGTGCGCGCGTGCACCCCAGGGCGGCGCTTGCCTTCCGCCCTATTTCATCTTCCAGCTGCGCGTCGACGGCCACAGCAACCTCACGACTGCGCGCAGCAGCCGCCGCTGAGGCTCGCCGCGCCGCAGGGCGCGGAGTCCGTCAGTAACCGTAGTTCACGGCGTAGTCGCCACGACGGGTGTCGATGCTCAGGAAGCTGAGCTGCCCCTCGCTGCAAGAGCCGCTGTTCAGGAACAGGCGCGAGCCGTGCTCGGTGCGGGCGGCGCGGTGCGTGTGACCGGTGACGACCACGTCGAACTCACGGCGCGCGGCCTCGGCCACGGCCCAGAGTTGGAACGCGCACCGCGTGCCGTCGAGGGAAAGGCCGCCGCGCAGCTCGTCGATATGGGCGCACAAGCGATAAAAGGCGCCCATACCGACTCGCCGGATCCACCCGCCGAGCCACACGCCCAGCTCACTCAGCCACCGACGACGTTTGATGAGGTCGTCGTTCTGGTGACCGTGCGTGAACAGGAGCCGCACGCCATCAGCCTCGAAAGCCAGCTCGTCGGGGACGCCGAGGAGGCCGGCTACGATGTCGTGATTGCCGTGGACGTAGCGGTATTGGGGGCCGTCGAAGCGCCGCGCGATCTCGGGATGGGCCGCGCGCGCCAAGAGCAGCTCCTCGCGGGCGCTACCGAGGCGGCGCGACTGCAAGGTCTCCCAAATGTCGCCCAACAGAACGACACGCTCGAAATTGCGCTCGAGAAACGTCAGGAAGCGCACGAACTCGGCGTCGTCGTGACCAAAGCCGTCTGCCAGGTCACCCGCGCCCAAATGAAGATCCGAAATGACTGCCAACTTCATGGGGATGCTCTCCCGCTGCAGAACCGCCCGGTGAAGAGCGGACGACGGCGTCTTGCGATTGCCGTCTACAATTGATGTTTTCGTTCTGCTGCTGGGAATACCCGGTGGACGTTACGAGCCGGTGTCTGGCGCGAAAGAGTTAGGAGACGGCTGCGTGCCGGCCACAGCTACATCGGACGCGCAAGCGAAATGCGGTAGCCCCCAGCGCGCACAAATCGCAGGCAAAGCCGCGAGCGCACACTGGTTCAACCACGCGCTCGGGGCGCGTATTGCTTTGAACACCCGCGAAATGCGCCGCTTGTTGTCACCTGGGCGCGCGGCTACTGTCTGTGGCCGCATGCATGCAAGGTTGGTTTTGGGGTTGGTTGCCGGCGCGCTCGCTGGCTTGTCGTTCACGTCGGCCGCGCGCGCCCAATGCTCGATGGACACCGATTGCAAGGGCGATCGGGTCTGCGAAGACGGCAGCTGTGTGTCACCGCCGCCCAGCGGCGCGGCCGGCGAGTCCGCACCCGCGGCTGGCAACACGCCTCCCGCCGCCGCCAACAGCGCCCCCAGCAACGTAGTGGGGACGAGGCCGCTCGTGCCGCCTCCCCCGTACGCACAGCCGGAAAGCCCCAGCGGAGCGAGCTCGAAACCAGCGATGCAGCGTCACTCCACCGGCATGATGGCGGGCGGCATCGTGATGGTTTCGTTCGTGCCGGTCACGCTGCTGGTCGTCATGGTCGCCAGCTTGCAGAAGACCGTTTGCGACAACGACACCTACTATTCTTCTGGCGGCACGACGCTGCCGAGGACCGACTGTGACGACTACAACCCCACCATCTACGGCGGGTTACTCACGGGCGCGGCCCTGCTCGGCGTTGGTATTCCCCTGATCGTGATCGGCGGTAAGAAAGAGCCGGTGGGGACGGCCCGAGTCGCGCCGTGGGCCACACCCCACGGCGCCGGACTCGGGCTCCGAGTCGACTTGTAGCGCTTACTCTTTCGCCGCGTCGCCGCCGCCGTACTTGGGCAAATTGCCGAAGTTGAAGCCGAGACCAAAAATGTAAAGGAGCGACGAGTCTTCGTCGGAGCCCTTGAGCGTCTTCAGGAAGGTGACCTCCGGATGAATCGCGAAGCGCGGCGAGACGCGGAAGTCGAAGCCGATACCGGGACGCAACATCACGCCAGAATTGCCAGTCGCCGAGTCGCGGCTGTCGCCACCCTCGACCGAAGCGGTCGCGATACCGTAGCTGACGCCCAGCGTCGGTACGATTGATACGCTATCGCCGAGGTTGATACCCACCATCAGCGGCGCATTCAAGTAGATGATACCAATCGACGTGCTCGCTCCGCCCGCAGAGCTCGAGAAGTAGAACGCCTGCAGACCGGGATCGATGGCCAAGTCGAGCGTGTCGCTCTTCAAGAAGTTCCACTTCACGTCCGCTCCGATGGAGCTCAAGTTGGCGATGCGTGCGCCAATATCGACCGTGTCGGCGACACCTACGCGCAACGTGTAGGTTGGAAAGGTGGGCAGCGCGCCGCTGGTGTCCGTGTCGCTCTCCACGTCATGCGCGCTGTAGCCGATGCCCTCTGCAGCAAGCGAGTGCTGAATCTTTCCGACCGGCGTAGTGCGGGGCGTCCCGTAAGTGTTCGGATTCGGACAACCCGTGCACAGCGCGGCCACGCCGCAAATCGCAGCCAAACGAATCCCGATGTTGCTGATATTTCTCATTCCCTCGTCTCCTCGACCGGCCAGGTTAGGCCAAACCTTCGACGATGGATAGAGCTCGTTTCTTCAATTACCAGTTACGCCAGTATCCAATGTCGGATACGCGCCGAGGGCCGATGACCGCGGTTCTTCGGACCGGGCGAACGGCCCAATGGGCCGCAAATTGACGGCCAAGCGCCCAGAGTGCGATAGTGCCGAGATGCAAGCGAGGTTGGTCGCGGGGCTGTTGGGTGGGATGATCTCGTTGTTGGTCTCGGTCGCGCAGGCCCAATGCACCAAGGACACCGACTGTAAGGGAGAGCGCGTGTGCGAAGAGGGCGCGTGCGTAGCGCCTGCGGCCGCCCCGGCTCCCGCGGCAACGGCCGCTCCGGCTCCTCCCGCGGGCACCGCCAGTCCGCCTCCGCCTTTGGCGTCCCCGCCCTCGGCGTCCTCGCCGCCCGTCCAGGAGGCTCCGCCAGAGACTTCGACGCAGCCCGAGGCGCCGCGCAAGCGCCGGCACTCGACCGGCATGATGGTCGGCGGCATCGTGATGGTCTCGTTCGTACCGATCGCGCTACTAGCCGCGATGGTCGCCAACATCGAACAAGACGCTTGTGAGGGCGGCAGTAACTTCACGTTGGATGGCAGTGAGCCTCGGGGCGGCGGAGTCAACTGCGGGCGCTACGACAAGACCATTTACGGCGGCCTGTTCGGTGGCGCCGTGCTCTTGGGCGCGGGCATTCCCTTGATTGTAATCGGGGGAAAGAAAGAGCCGGTGGGCACCGCTCGCTTGACGCCTTGGGCAACCCCCCGCGCCGCGGGCCTGGGCCTTCGCGTCGATCTCTAGGGCGTGGCCCTCAATGCTGACCGCTCGCGCGGCCGCCACGCGCGCCTCGGCGGGCTCGGGGTCGTGGCCTTGCGCCCCACCGGGCTTGCCTTGACCGCTTCGCCGAGCGGGGAGCATAGTCCGGCCGTCATTCATGCGGACGAAATGGCTGTTAATCGCGCTGCCGCTAGCCATTCTTGCGCTGCTCTTGCAGTCGTCGCTCTGGGTGCCAACGTACGCTAGCCAAGCGCAGGGCAACCCCGGCCGCCTGGTCACGTTCTTGCGCGGCAGCCTCGGCGATCCCAAGCAGCTGAACCCGATCATTTCGGCGGAGCAGGGCGCGTCGCAGGTGATGGACGACAACATCTTCGAGGGGCTGGTGACGGCCGACGAGAACCTCAAGCTGGTGCCGAAGCTGGCCGACCGCTGGGAGGTGAGCGAGGACGCCTACCTCGCTATTTTGCCCGACCGCCAGCTCGAGGATGGCACCCCTGCTAGCGGCGCGGTGCTGCTGGAGCGCGTGCAAGCGGCTTGGAAGCAAGGGCTGCTGGGCGGCTTGGAGGCCAGCATTCTGGCCGTGGAGCGCGCGCCCGGCGAGCAGCGAGACGAAGCCGTGACGGTGCTGAGCAAGAACGCCAAGGGCAAGGACGAGCCCATCGACGTCGAGCTCACCATCACGGTGCCGGAGCGGCTGCGAATTCGGCTATCGAAGGTCGAGCCGCAGCTGTTCGAGCGGCTGGAGGCGCTGCTGGGGCGCGACTATTTCGCCAAGCTGACGTCGGAGGCGCCCTTCAAGCTGAAGAAGCCCGAGCAGCTGGCCGCCGTGCGTCCGAAGCTGGCCGAGCTGCTGACGGTGGGTGAGCACAATCCCATCATCACCTTTCACCTGCGCTCGGGGGTGCGCTGGCACGATGGCGTGCCGTTCACGGCCGACGACGTGAAATTCACCTACCAAGCCACGATGGATCCGCGGAACAGCTCGCCACGCGCGGGCGCGTTCGAGTCGATCAAGAGCATCGAGGTCGTCGACGAGCTCACGGCCAGGGTCGTCTACAAACGCTTGTATGCCCCCGCCATCCTCGATTGGACCACCGGTATCATTCCCCGGCACGCGCTGGATGACGCGGCGTTGGCCAAAGAAGCCGAGCGGCGCCAACTATCCGGCGACGAACGTAAGAAGCTCTCCATCCGTACGAGCACGTTCAACCGCAGCCCCATCGGCACCGGCCCTTACCGGATGGTGGAGTGGTCACCCAATCAATTCATCCACCTTACCCGCACCGAGCAGTACTGGGAACGCAAGCCCGAGTACCGCGACCTGTATTTCCGCTCCATTCCCGACTACTTGACGATGGAGCTGGAGTTTAGCGCCGGCGCGTTGGACATGTACGACGCGCTACCGCACCAGGCCGAGCGCTACCGGCACGACGACCGCTACCAAGTCTTGTCGAGCAACGAAGGTTACTATTCGTACATCGGCTACAACATGCGCCGGCCGCTGTTCCAAGACGCGCGCGTGCGGCGCGCGCTGGGTATGGCCATCGACGTGAGCAGCATCATCGAATACGTGCTGTCCGGCGAGGGCAAGCGGGCCACGGGCCCTTACTATTCGAACACACCCTTCAACGACCCCGCGCTGCCGCCCCTACCTTATGATCCTGCGGGCGCGCTCGAGCTGCTGCGTCAGGCGGGTTGGCGGAAGAACGCCAGCGGCCTGCTCGAGAAGGACGGCCGAGTCTTCGCCTTCACGCTCGTCACCAACAACGGCAATCCCCAGCGCAAAGCCATCATGACCATCGCCCAGGAGGCGTGGCGCAAGCTGGGCATCGACATCAAGGTCCAGGCCTTCGAGTGGACGGTATTTCTGGAACAATTCGTGGAAACCGACAACTTCGACGCCGTGGTGTTGGCCTGGGGGGGCGGAGGAATGAACCCCGATTTGCACACCATTTGGCACTCCAGCCAGACTCACGCCTACGAACGGAACCACGTGGGCTACCAGAGCCCCCGCGCCGACGCGTTGATCGTGCAGCTACGCGCCACCTACGACGCCGACGAGCAGGTGCGCATCGCTCACCAGCTGCACCGGATCATCGCGGAAGATCAGCCCTACACGTTCTTGTACGAGCCGCTCAAGCCGCAGGTCTTCGACAAGCGCATCGCGATCGTGAACCGCGCCGCCGACGGCCGAGAGAGCATCGAAAAGATCCGGACTCCGCCCTCCGGCTCGGTGCTTCAGTTCTTCAACAAGTGGCGCAAGTTCCCGAGCGTGCCCCAGTACGCCGCCCAGTAGGCCCATGAACCGCTCAGCAAAAGAAGCAAGGAGCAGCGGCTGATGTGGCGGTTTATGGCGCGCACGCTGGCGCAGCGGCTGCTACTGCTCGTGTTCATCTCCATCATTTCCCACGCGGTGGTGCACCTGGCTCCCGGCGAGCCAACGGCTGTAGATCCGATGAACCCGATGATGAAGGCCGCCGACATTGCGCGCATTCGTCAGGCGTTTCACCTCGATGATCCCATCTACTTGCAATACCTGCACTGGCTGCGCGATCTGCTCACCGGCAACTTGAAATCGTTCCAGAACGGCATGCCGGTTTTGCCGCAAATTTGGGACCGCTTTCTCAACTCTTTGCCGCTGTTCATCACCACCACGCTCGTGGTTTGGACCTTGTCGTTCCCGACCGGCATTCACGCGGCGGTGCGCCGGGGCTCGAGCTATGACCGCACGACCACGTTCATCGCCTACGCGCTGATTTCGGTGCCGGGCTTCTTCCTCTCTTACCTGATGGTGTTGGGGGTGGTGCAGCTCTTTCATTTGCCGGTGATTGGCCTACGCACGTTCGGCGCCGAGGGTGCGCCGCTGATGGTCCGCGCCATGGACCGCGTGTGGCACCTGGTCATCCCCTCGCTGATGGCCGCGTTGACCGGCATCGCCGTCTTGTCACGCTACGTGCGCTCGCAGATGCTCGACGTCGTCGAGCAAGACTACGTGCGCACCGCGCGCGCCAAAGGCCTCGATGAAGACACGGTCATTTACGGGCACGCGCTGCGCAACGCGCTCTTACCGTTCGTGACCATGTTCGGCTTCCTCTTGCCGGGCTTGATCAGCGGCTCGGTGATCTTCGAGCAAATCTTCGCCTGGCCGGGGCTGGGCCTGCTCGGCTACGAGGCCATTCTGGCTCGAGACTTCCCGATGATTTTGACCCTCAATTTCATCGCCGCGGCGCTGACGCTGTTCGGCATTTTGCTGTCAGACATCCTGTACGCGGTCGTCGACCCGAGGATTCGCGTCCAATGAGCAGCGTCGCGCCCGAAGCCGAGGGCCTGGCCGCGGCCGAGACGCCTTTTCAGCAGGTCTGGCGCGCCTTCCGCAAAGATCGACTGGCGGTGGCGGGCCTGTACGTGCTCGCGGCGTTGATCGTGCTCGCGCTGGTGGGCAAGCTGCTGACCGAGTGGTGGGTGGTCTTCGATCCGACCACCGTGAGGCTGCCCGACAAGCTGCGCCCCCCCATGAGCGCGGCCACGGCCGAGCTGCTGCCCGCGCAGCTGCCCACGTGGGGCATCTATCCGTTTGGCACCGATGAGCTGGGGCGCAACGTGTTCGCGCGCATGCTGCAAGGCTCGTTCGTTTCACTGTCCGTCGGCGTGGTGGCGGTCAGCATCTCGCTCGTCATCGGGGTCAGCTTGGGAGGGGTTGCCGGCTTCTACGGGCAGCGCAAGTGGGGCCCGTTCAGCGTCGACGGTCTGATCATGCGCTTCACCGACGTGGTGCTGTGCTTTCCCACGTTCTTCCTGATCCTCACCGTCGTGGCGCTCTTGCCTCCCAGCATCTACAACATCATGATCGTCATCGGCATGACGAGCTGGATGGGCACGGCGCGCTTCGTGCGCGCCGAGTTCCTCTCGCTGCGCGAGCGAGATTTCGTGACCGCGGCGCACGCCCTTGGCCTGCCCGAGTGGCGCATCATCTTCCGGCACATGGTGCCCAACGCCATGGCGCCGGTGTTCGTGTCGGCCAGCATCGACGTGGCGCAAGCCATTTTGACGGAGTCGGCCCTTTCGTTCTTGGGCTTCGGGGTGCGGCCGCCGTTCGCGACCTGGGGCAACATCTTGGCGGACGGGCGCAGCTACATCTTCGACGCGCCCTGGCTGTTCGCCATCCCCGGCACCGCCATCTTGGTGGTGGTCTTGGCCTTCAACCTGGTGGGCGAGGGCCTACGCGACGCCATGAACCCCAAGCTGCGAAAGCGAGCCGGCTAGTGGCCAGCACGCCATCCGGCTCCAGCCCGCCAGCGGCGCTGCTCTCGATCCGCGATCTGCGCGTCGAGTTCGAGACCGACGGCGGCGCCGTGCCGGCCGTGCGCGGCGTCGACTTGGAGATCCAAGCTGGCGAAACCGTGGCCCTCGTGGGCGAGTCGGGCTGCGGCAAGTCGGTCACGGCCCTGGCCGTCATGCGGCTGATGGCGGGCCGGGTCGTCGGCGGCAGCATCAGCTTCGAAGGCAAAGACCTGGCGCGCTTGTCGGAGCCAGAGATGCAGCGCGTGCGCGGCGGGCAGATCGGCATGATCTTCCAGGAGCCCATGACGTCTCTGAACCCGGTCTTCAAGATTGGGCGACAAATCGACGAGGTGTTGGTGCTGCATCAGCGGCTGCCAGGTCCAGCCGCGCGCGCCCAAACCCTGGAGCTGCTGCGCCGGGTCGGTATTCCGTCTCCCGCCGAGCGCGCCGAGCAGTACCCGCACGAGCTCTCGGGCGGCATGAAGCAGCGCGTGATGATCGCCATGGCCATCGCGTGCAAGCCCAAGCTGCTGATCGCCGACGAGCCGACCACGGCCCTCGACGTGACGATTCAGGCGCAAATCATGGCCCTGCTCAAATCGCTGAAAGACGAGCTGAACATGGCGGTGTTGCTCATCACCCACGACCTGGGCGTGGTCGCGCACTTTGCTCAGCGCGTGGACGTGATGTACGCGGGCAAGGTCGTGGAGCACGGCAGCGTCCGCGACATCTTCAAGCGCCCCGCGCACCCGTACACCCGCGCGCTGCTCGCCGGTTTGCCGGCGGCCGCGTCGGTCGGCAAGCGGCTCGAGGCCATTGCTGGCCGCGTGCCTTCGCCGAAGATGTTGCCGCCAGGTTGCGCGTTTTGCGCCCGTTGCAAGCACGCGTTCGAGCCTTGCCCGGGCGAGCAGCCGCCCTCGTTCGCGGTGGACGCGCCCCACACCGCCGCCTGCTGGCTGCACGACCCGAAGCGAGCTCCCTGACCCGTGGTAGGGTCCAGCCCAGCGCCGATGCCTTCCGCAGCCGCCAGCGCCTCACCCCAAGCAGCCGACGCAGCGCTCGTCGAGGTCACCGGGCTGCGCAAGTATTTCCCGGTGCGGGGCGGCCTGTTCGGTGGGGTCGTGGCCGAAGTCCGAGCCGTGGAAGACGTGTCCTTCTCCATCAAGAAGGGCGAGACGCTCGGCTTGGTGGGCGAATCGGGCTGCGGCAAGACCACGGTGGGGCGCATGCTGCTCCGGCTGCTCGAGCCTAGCGCGGGCAGCGTGCGCTTCGCGAGTCACGAGCTGCAAAAGCTCGCCCCCGCCGAGCTGCGGCGCCTGCGGCCGCGTATGCAGATCATCTTTCAAGATCCGTATTCGTCTTTGAACCCGCGTCGAACGGTGGGCGACGCCATCGGCGAGCCGCTGTTCGTCCACGGCTTGGCGCGCGGAGCCGAGCTCGAAAAGCGGGTGACGGACCTGCTCGAGCGCGTCGGGCTGCCGGGCAGTTATCGCACTCGCTACCCTCACGAGTTCTCCGGAGGGCAGCGCCAACGGGTGTGCATCGCGCGCGCGCTGGCGCTGGGGCCCGAGTTCATCGTGTGCGACGAAGCCGTCTCCGCCCTCGATATCTCGATTCAAGCGCAAATTCTCAATTTATTGCGAGATCTCCAGGAAGAGTACGGCCTCACCTACTTGTTCATCAGCCACAACCTGAACGTCGTCCGGCACATCGCCGATCGCATCGCCGTCATGTACTTGGGCAAGCTGGTCGAGCTGGCCGACGCGGAGACGCTGTTCAGCGCGCCGCAACACCCGTACACGCGCGCGCTGCTCTCCGCCAATCCGCTGCCCGATCCGGACGTACCGCTCGCTCCGATCTTACTCAAGGGTGAGATTCCCTCGCCCCTGCACCCGCCGCCCGGCTGCCGTTTTCACACGCGTTGCCCGAGCGCGTTCGAGCCCTGCAGCAGCGTGGTACCCGAGGCACGCCTGCTGAGCCCTGCCGGCGCGCCCAGCCCCCACTCCGTCTGGTGCCACCTGTACGACGATGCGCCGAAACCTGATTAGCGCGCTCTTGGTGCTGGTGGCGGCGTTGCTCATCGTCGGGCTCACGCTGTCCCGCTCCGCGCGTGGCCGGGCCGAGCTCAGGTTCGTCAACGGCGCCGAGCCGAAGACTCTCGATCCACACCTGGCGACGGGCGAGCCCGAGCACCGCCTGACCGAGGCGCTGTTCGAGGGCTTGACCCGGCTCGACTCGCGCTCGCTCGAGCCAGCGCCGGGCGCGGCCGAGAGCTGGGAGATCACGCCCGACGGCAAGCGCTACACGTTCCACCTGCGCGCCAACGGGCGCTGGAGCGACGGCCGACCCGTGACGGCTCACGATTTCACCTACTCCTGGCGTCGCCTGCAAGATCCGACGCTGGGCGCCGAGTACGCCTACATCATGCACATGGTGCGCCACGCCGAGGCGCGCAGCACCTACGGCGCCCAAGCCGCCGCGCTCACGGGCCCGGTAGTGAAGGCGCTCGACGAGCTGCTGGCGCGCTCGCCCGCCATCGTGCCGAAGCGCGCCATCCGCGAGCTCGACAAAACGCTCGACCTCCACGCTACCCTGAAGGGCACCCCGAACCCGAAGCTGCGCGCGTTTCTGATGCGCGCGGACGAGGACGCCCCCAAAGCTGAGCTGCGTGAGCTGCGCGCGGAGCTGCTGGCGGAGGGCGCGCGGCGCCGCGCCGCGTACGAGGAAGCCGAACGCCACTTTGGTGTAGACGAGGGCGTGTACGCCCGAGACGACCATACGCTGGTCGTCGAGCTGGTCGCGCCGACGCCGTATTTCCTCGAGCTCACGGCGTTCTATCCGTTTTACCCCGTCCCGCGCTGGGCCGTGGAGCGCTCCCGCCGCGACTGGTTCCTGCCCGGAAAGCTGGTCGGCAACGGCCCCTTCGATCTGGTGGAGTGGCGCGTGGGCGATCACATCCGGCTCGAGCGCAGCCGCACGTACTGGGGCAAGAGCGAGGTGAAGCTCGCTAGCGTCGACGCGCTCGCGCTCGAGAACATGACGACGGCGCTGAACCTGTACCTGACGGGCGAGGTCGACTGGCTGCCGCACGGCACCTACCCGCAAGAGCTCGGGGCCGATCTGAAGCAGCGCCCCGACTTCTACGTGGGCCCAGCTCTGATCGTCTACCTGTATCGCATCAATTGCACGCGAAAGCCGTTCGACGACGTGCGCGTGCGAAAAGCCCTCAATTTGGCCATCGATCGCGACCAAATTACCAACAGCGTGCTCTTGCTCGGGCAAAAATCAGCCACGCACGTCGTGCCGCCTGGCACGCGCGGCTACGAGCAGCCTGCGAGCCTCATCGAGTACGACGTGGCGCAGGCGCGCAAGCTGCTGGCGGAAGCCGGCTTTCCCGACGGCAAGGGCTTTCCGAAGTTCGGTATTTTGTACAACACGCTCGAGGCCCACAAAAAGCTGGCCGAGGTCTTGGCGGACCAGCTCCGCCGGAACCTCAACGTCAACGCCGTGGCTTACAACCAAGAATGGCAGTCGTACCAAGAGAGCACCCGCTCGATGGACTACGACCTCGCGCGCTACGGCTGGATTGGCGACTACGAAGACCCCAATACCTTCTTGGACATTTGGCTGACCAACGGCGGTAACAACAAGACGGGCTGGGGCAGCACCGTGTACGATCGGTTGATCGAAGCGGCCAGCGACGTCGAGCGCTTCTTGACCGCGCCGGACTTCTTGCTCGAGCACGCGCACGAGCCGAGCAAGCTCCGCGGGTTGGCCCAGCAGGTGGAGGCCAGCGCTGACGCGCCCACGCGGCTCGCCGCCATGGCCAAGCTGCGCCTAGCCTTGCTGGCCGAAGCCGAAGCCATCCTCGTTCAGGATGAATTTCCGATGATCCCGCTGTATTTCTACGTGGTGGATGGCCTCGTCAAGCCCAACGTGGGCGGCTTTTACCCGATGGTCACCGGCTCCGACGGCCGCCAGCGCCCCAACCTCCGAGACCTGCATCCGCTCCGCGATCTGTACCTGAAGGGCAACCCGCCGTGAGCGAGGTCTTGACCCTACTCATGGGCCTGGCCCTCTTGGCCGCGACCGCTTGGTGCCCGCCTCGCTCCACGCGCGTGCTCGGCAGCTTGCTGTTCGGCTTCACGGCGGGCGTGCTGCTGCGCTTCGCGGCCGGAGCCTGGGGCGGCGCGTTGGGCGGCGTCGTGGCGGCCGCGCTCGCGTACCGGTTCTTTCCGTTGCTGGTGCTGCGGCGCGTGGTGTTCTTGGTACCCGCGTTGGTGCTCTTGATCTTCGCCACGACTCTGCTGATGTACCGCGCTCCCGGTAACCCGTTTGCCAACGAGCGCGCCACCAGCCCGCAGGTGGAAGCGGCCTTGCGCGCTCATTACGGAGTGCCCAAGAACGCCAATCAGTTCTTCGGCATCTACATGCGGCGCTTACTGGTGGAGGGCACGCTCGGCCCTTCCATCAAGGTGCAGGGCCGCACGGTCGAAGAGCTGCTGGCCCCGGCGTTTCCGGTGAGTTTGTCGCTCGGGCTCTTGTCGCTGACGCTCTCGGTCATCTTCGGGCTCTCGCTGGGGGTGCTGGCAGGGTTACGGCGGAATTCGGCGGCTGACTACCTGAGCATGGGCCTTTCGCTCGTGGGTATATCGCTGCCAAGCTTCGTCATCGGCGCAAGCTCGATGATCGTCTTGTCGCTGTGGCTCGGCTGGCTCCCGGTCGCTGGCTGGGGCAGCTACCGGCACCTGATCATGCCGGCCATCGCGTTGTCTCTGCCCAGCGCCGCGGTGATCGCGCGGCTCTCGCGCAGCGGCATCATCGAGGTCATGCAGCAAGACTTCGTGCGCACCGCGCGGGCCAAAGGGCTACCCGAGACCTGGGTCGTCGGTAGACACGCCTTGCGCGCGGCCATCATTCCGGTCGTCTCGTATTTGGGTCCGGCCGCCGCCGCCATCATGACCGGCTCCTTCGTGGTCGAGGTGCTGTTCGCGATTCCGGGCATGGGCCAGTGGTTCGTGAAGGGGGCCATCAACCGCGACTACTCGGTGGTGTTGGGCACCGCCATCGTCTACTTCGGCCTCGTCATCTCGTTCAACCTGCTGGTCGACTTGGCCTATTCGTGGCTCGACCCGCGCGTGCGCGAGGAGCGAGCATGAGCCAGCACACGCCAGAAAAGAGCCCGTTTCAGCTGGCGTTGGGCCGCCTGCTCCGCAACCGCGTCGCGGTGCTGGGCGCGCTGGTCATCGCGCTGATGTCCTTTTCGTGCCTGCTCTTGCCGGCGCTCCTGAGCCTGGATCCCGACCACACGCAGCCGGCGCTTCGGCACTTGCCTCCGTCGTCTCGCTTCTGGTTCGGCACCGACACGTTGGGGCGAGACCTGTTCGCGCGGGTGCTGGTCGGTGGGCGCACCTCACTGTTGGTCGGCTTGGCCAGCACGGCCGTCTCGGTGCTGGTGGGCGTCAGCTACGGCGCGGTCGCCGGCTTCTACGGCGGCAAGATCGACGAGGCCATGATGCGCCTCGTCGACTTCTTGTACGGCCTGCCCTACATGTTCTTGGTCATCCTGATCATGCTCATGTTCTCGGAGACGGCGCGCGGCGACATGCTGCCGGTGTTCCTGGCGCTGGGCCTGGTGCAGTGGCTGACCATGGCGCGCATCGTGCGCGGCCAGGTGCTCACGCTGCGGCATCAAGAGTTCGTGCTGGCGGCCGAGCTGCTCGGCGCCAGTGACCTGCGGATTTTGCTGCGGCACGTGCTGCCCAACGTGCTGGGAGTGATCGTCGTTTACGCGACCTTGATGGTGCCGTCCGTCATCATTCTCGAGTCTTTTCTGTCGTTTTTGGGGCTCGGGGTCGCGCTCTCTTGGGGCCAGCTGGTGTCCGACGGGGTCGCGGTGGTCAACCCGGTGCGTTCTTACTGGTGGCTGCTGGCCTGGCCCAGCGCGTTCCTGGGCCTGACGCTGCTGAGCCTCAACTTCGTCGGTGACGGCTTGCGCGACGCGCTCGACCCCAAGGCGCGCACATGAGCCAGGGCGAGCGTGCGCAGCTGCTCAGCGTGCGTGACCTGTCGGTCAGCTTCGTCACGCGCGAGCGCACGGTGCGCGCCGTCGCGAGCGTCAGCTTCGATTTGGCCCCCGGCGAGGTCGTCGGCCTCGTCGGTGAATCGGGCTGCGGCAAGAGCGTCACCAGCTTGAGCGTCTTGGGGCTGCACGAGAAGGCGACGGCCCGAGTTACGGGCAGCATTCGCTTGGGCGAGCAAGAGCTGCTCGGTCTATCCAACGCCGAGCTTCGGCGAGTTCGGGGCAACCGCGTCAGCATGATCTTTCAAGATCCGCTGACGAGCTTGAACCCCTACCTGCGCGTCGAAGAGCAGCTGGGCGAGGTGCTCGAGCTGCATCTCGGCCTGAAGGGTGAGCCAGCGCGCCAGCGCATGCTCGAAATCTTGAAACAGGTCGGAATTCCCGGCGAAGAGCGGCTACGGGCCTACCCCCATCAGCTCTCGGGCGGCATGCGCCAGCGCGTGTGCATCGCCATGGCGCTGCTTTGTGACCCAGAGGTGTTGATCGCCGACGAGCCGACCACGATGCTCGACGTCACGATTCAGGCGCAGATCTTGGAGCTCCTGCGTCGCCTGCGCCAGGAGCGCGGCATGTCCATCCTGTTCATCACCCACGATTTGGGGGTGGTGGCCGAGCTGTGCGATCGCGTGGTCGTGATGTACGCAGGGCGCATCGTCGAGCAAGGCGCCACCGCCGAGGTATTGCACCAGCCCCTCCATCCTTACACCGAGGCGCTCTTGCGCAGCACGCCCCGGGTCGAAGTAGCAGGGGGCGGCGCGCTGTTTCCCATCGCGGGGTTGCCGCCGCGGCTGTCGGGCGCTCCGCTGCGTGAGTGCGCCTTCGCGGCGCGCTGCACGCGCGTGCGCGAAGGTTGTCGCGACGGCGAGCCCGCGCTCGTAGCGACGGCCGAAGGTCGCCTGCGGCGCTGCATCATCCCGGTCGCAGAAATGATGGCGCGCCCGTGACCGCCCAAGAGCCGCTGCTCAGCGTGGAAGACCTGCGGGTCCATTTTCCGGTCCCAGGCGGCACCCTGCGCGCCGTCGACGGCGTCGATTTCCAGCTCTTTCCTGGAGAAACGCTGGCGCTCGTGGGCGAGTCCGGCTGCGGCAAGTCCACCCTCGCCAAGGCGCTGGTGGGCTTGAACCCCATCACTTCGGGTCGCGCCCAGCTGAACGGGCAGACCATCACCGGCATCTCGCGCCAAGCGCTGCGCCGCCGCCGCGGTGACCTGCAGCTCGTCTTTCAAGATCCGTACGCGAGCTTGAACCCGCGCTTCACCATCGCCGAGACGCTGGGCGAGCCGCTGCTCTTGCACGGCAAAGCCACGCGCCAAAGCGTGGACGCCAAGGTGTGCGAGCTCTTGAGCCGAGTGGGGCTCGACGTCGAGCTACGCCGCCGCTACCCGCACGAATTTTCGGGTGGGCAACGGCAACGCGTCAGCATTGCGCGGGCGCTGGCGGTGGAGCCGCAGCTGTTGTTGTGCGACGAGGTAACGTCCGCGCTCGACGTCTCGATTCAAGCGCAAATCTTGGATCTTTTGCGCTCGGTGCAGCAAGCTCGCAAGCTCTCTTACCTGTTCATCACCCACGATTTGGGGGTGGTTCGCTACATTGCTCACCGCGTGGCGGTGATGTACGTGGGGCAAATCGTCGAGCTGCGCGACACCGAGAGCTTGTTCGAAGCTCCCGCGCACCCCTACACCAAGGCGCTCCTGGCCTCGATTCCACGCGTGGCGCGCGCAGGCGGGCACGGCGACCGAAAGCCGCTCGCGGGGGAGGTGCCGTCGCCGGCCCGGCCCCCCAGCGGCTGCCGCTTCCACCCGCGCTGCCCCCAGGTGTTCGACCGCTGCCCGCGCGAAAGCCCCCGACTTTACCCGCTGGGGGCGGGGGGCAATGCCGGGCCCGGGCCGCTCGCGCCCCAGCAAAGCCGCTGCTTTTTGAACGAATAGTGCTAGCCAATCGGCGAAGCGTCCCCGGTTGGCAGCGCGAACGCTGCTAAAGAATGGCCATGCGCTCCGTGCTGTTCGGGCTCTCGTTGTGCTTGGGCTTGGCTGGCGTTGCCTGCGGGCACGAGCGGCCGACCATCGTCGAGGTGCCCAAGCACCAAGCGGGACCGAACCCCTTCGTCGGCAACAAGCTGTTCGTGGACCCCAGCATGCACGCCGTCAAGCAAGCCGACGCTTGGCGCGCCCACCGGCCAGAAGACGCGGCGTTGATGGACAAGATCGCGAGCCAGCCGCAAGCCGAGTGGCTGGGCGAGTGGAGCGGCGCGGTCAAGCTGTTCGTGCGCCAGAAGATGAACCAGTACGCCGAGGCCAACGCCATGGGCCTGTTCATCGTCTACAACATTCCCGATCGCGACTGCGGCCAGCACTCCAAGGGCGGCGCCAAGAGCCCCGAAGCGTACCTCGAGTGGATCGACAAGGTTGCTACCGGCGCCGAAGACGGCAAGGCAGTGATGATCCTCGAGCCCGACGCGCTCAGCTTGCTCGAGAAGTGTACGGTGAAGGCCAAGCACGCAGAGCGCTACAAGCTGCTGACCGACGCTATTCGCCTGTTCAAAATGCGGCCCAACATCCACGTCTACCTGGACGCTGGCAACGCGCGTTGGCTGTCTCCGGAACAAATTGCCCAGCACCTGAACGCGGCTGGCCTCGAGTATGCCGATGGCTTTTCGCTCAACGTCTCGAACTACGTGGCCACCGACGAGACCATCGCGTTCGGCAAGAAGGTCTCGGCCTTGACGAACGGCGCGCATTTCGTGATCGACACGGCCCGCAACGGCAATGGGGCTGCCCCCGGCAACGAGTGGTGCAACCCCGACGGCCGCGCGCTCGGCATTCCGCCCACCATCGACACCGGCGAGCCCCTGTGCGACGCCTTTCTCTGGCTCAAGCGCCCGGGCGAGTCCGACGGCGCTTGCAACGGTGGCCCGCGCGCAGGCGAGTGGTGGCCCGCGGCCGCCCTGGGCATGGCTCGGCGCTCCAAGTACTGAGGCCGCAGCCGACGCATCCCTACACCGGGTGAGGACGGGGTGCTACGTTCCGGCTCCCAGAATGTCCCATCCCGAACCCTTGAGCGCGTTTCGACCTGTTCCTCGCACCGGCGTGATTTACGTCACGGTGGAGGCCCAGCGCGCCGGGTTCAAGCCGGAAGATCCAGCCTGGTGCAACCTTGGTCAGGGCCAGCCGGAGACGGGGCCCCTGCCCGGCGCGCCGGAGCGCGTCACCAAGATCGCGATCGAGAACCTGCACCAAGAGTACGCCCCCGTGGCAGGGCTCTGGGAAGCACGCGAGGCCATCGCCGGCCTCTACAACGATCTGTTCAGGCGTGGCCTGCCCTCCAAGTACAGCGCCGAGAACGTGGCGGTGTGCGGAGGCGGTCGCGTGTCCATCATGCGCGCGTGCGCGGCGATTGGGCAGATCAACCTCGGGCATTTTCTGCCCGACTACACCGCGTACGAAGAGCTGCTCGACATTTTCCGCCGCTTCACGCCCATCCCCATCTTGCTCGACTCCGAGCGCGGCTACGATTTCTCGCTCAACGAGCTACGGCGAGAGGTGTCGGGGCGCGGCCTGGGCGCGCTGTTGCTTTCGAACCCGTGCAACCCCACCGGTAAGGCCATCACGGGGGCGGAGCTGGCGTCGTGGGTTGCGCTCTCGCGCGAGCTGTCGTGCACGCTCTTGCTCGACGAGTTTTACTCACACTACGTCTGGAAAGACGGCCCGGCCTTGTTCAGCGCGGCCGAGTTCGTGGAAGACGTCGAGAGAGATCCGGTCGTCATCTTCGACGGCTTGACCAAGAATTGGCGCTACCCGGGCTGGCGCGTCACCTGGAGCGTCGGTCCCAAGAAGACCATCGAGTCGATGGCCAGCGCGGGCTCGTTTTTGGACGGCGGCGGTTCGCGCCCCATGCAAAAAGCCGCGCTCGCGATCTTGAACGCCGAGCACGCTCGCGCGGAGGCCGAGGCCATCCGCACCGCGTTCCGCCGGAAGCGCAACAAGCTGGTCGACGCGCTGCGCGGGCTGGGCGTGCGCATCGAGCGCGAGCCCGAGGGCACTTTCTACGTCTGGGGCAACGTCGCCGACCTGCCCAAGGGCCTCGACACGGGCGACGCTCTGTTCCGCGCCGCGCTCGAAAAGCAGGTGATCGTCGTGCCGGGGCATTTCTTCGACGTCGACCCTGGCCAGCGCCGCGTCGGGCGCGCCTCGCGCTTCAACCAACACGTGCGCTTCTCCTTCGGCCCCTCCGAAGAGACGATCGACACCGCCATCACCCGCCTCACCGAGCTGATCCGCCGCTAGCGCGCGTCTCCGAGCGCGGCGGCGCCGGCTAGAACCAGCCGAAGCCGAGGTTGGCGCCCACCACGAAGCCGTTGAGATCCGAGTTGCCCAGACCGAAGCGGCCAACGCCGCCCGTGAAGCGGTAGCCCAGCGTCGCGCCCAAGCGCAGCCAGCGCGTGGCGTTGGCGTTCAGCCCGATCTCGGGCTGCGCGAACAAGAAGGGGTCGAAGCGTCCGGCGTCCCAGTCGTCGCCCTCCCCATGCTCGAAGCCGTCGTCCCAGTCGCCTTCGTCGTCCCAATCGCGGTCGCGGTGCAGGTTGATGGCTCCGGCGCCCAGCACCAGGCCGAACGTGCCGTACACCGGCGAAGCTCCGGCAAAGAGCGAGTAACGCAGGGCCAACCCGCCGTAGGCCGCGCCGAACTCTTGCCGCGCCCCGTCGGCGGCTCGAGGGCCGCGCGGCGTGCGGGTGAAGCCGTAGCCCGCAACACCCACGCTCAGGCGATGGTCGATGAGGAGCGCGGCCTCCACGCTCATCACGCCGCTGTGGTGCCCGAGCATGCGCGTGTAGCCGCCGCCCAAAGCACCGTAGCCGCCCAGCTTGAGTTTCCGGTCACGGCCCAGCAACGTTGGCGGGCCGTCATAGCCCTCTCGGGCCGGGCCTGGGTGGCTCGCGGCGGGCGCGGCGGCGGGCGCCTTCGGGCCGGGGGCGTCGGCGCCCCAGCCCGGAACGGCCACGGACAACGCAGCCAGCGCGAGGGCCCCGGCGGCTCCGGCGCGAGCGGAATCGCTTGAAAGTCGCTTCATGAACGGGGGTGCCCGGCGTCTCGAAAAACGTTCAACCCGGCCCACGATTTGTGATGGCTCGCCCGCCCGCGCGTTACTAAGGAGCCTACGTGGCTCGTCCGACGGTGCTGTTGTTCGACATCGATGGAACGCTGGTGACCACGGGCGGCGTCGGCCGGCGCGCGGTCGAGCGTGCCTTCCACCGGGCCCACGGGCGCCCCGACGCCTGCGCCCTCATCCGCTTCGACGGCATGACGGACTGGTCGATCACGCGGCTCGGTCTAGACGCCATCGGCGTGCCCCCGACGGACGAAGCCATCGCTCGGTTGCTGGACATCTATCTGGGTGAGCTCGCGGCCGAGCTCGGCGCAGCGACGCCCGAGAGCTACCGGGTTCACGCGGGGGTGCCCGAAGCGCTGGCCGCGGCGCGCGAGCGTGGCATGGCGCTCGGCTTGGGCACCGGCAACCTCGAAGCAGGCGCCCGCCTGAAGCTCGAGCACGTCGGCCTCTACCACCACTTTGGTTTCGGCGGCTTCGGTAGCGATCACGAGCTGCGCGTCGAGCTGATCCGCGTCGGGGCCGAGCGCGGAGCGCGCCAGCTAGGCCTGCCAGTGGCGGCGTGCCGCGTCGTCGTGATCGGCGACACGCCCAAAGACATCGACGCGGCGCGCGGCATCGGCGCCGAATCCATCGGCGTGGGCACGGCCTCGTTCAGCGCCCAGCAGCTGCGCGAGCACGGGGCAACGTACGCTTTCGACGACCTACGCGCGCCCGGCGCGCTGGCCGCGCTGCTGGGCGATTGAGCGTTACAGCATCGTGCCGCGCAAGAGCGCGCCGGCCACGCTGAAGTAGATCACGAGACCTGCCACGTCCACGATGGTCGCCACGAACGGCGCCGACGAGCTCGCCGGATCGAGGCCGACGCGCTTCAGCAAAAACGGCAAGAGGCCGCCCGTGACCGTGCCCAGCACCACCACCCCCACCAAGCTGAGGGCCACCACTGCCGCGACCAGCAGGTAATGGGCCCCGTACATCGGCCAAATTTGCTGCCAAACCACGACGCGCGTGAAGCCGATGATGCCGAGGCCCGAGCCCATGGCCAAGCCCGCCCCGAGCTCGCGGCGCAGCACGCGAAACACGTCCCGCAGCTCTACTTCACCGAGCGCCATCGCGCGAATCACCAGCGTGGACGCTTGTGAGCCCGAGTTGCCGCCGCTCGAGATGATGAGCGGCACGAACAGCGCCAAGATCACCGCCTTGGCGATCTCGTCTTCGAACTGGCTCATGGCGGTGGCGGTGAGCATCTCGCCCACGAACAGCACGGCCAGCACGCCGCCGCGTTTCTTGACCATGTCCAAGAAGCCAGTCGCCAGATAAGGCGCCTCGAGCGCGGACATACCGCCGAACTTCTGGATGTCTTCGGTCGCTTCTTCTTGCACGACGTCGACGATGTCGTCGACGGTGACGATACCCTTCATGCGGCCGTCGGCGTCCACCACGGGAATGGCAACCAGATCCGTCTCGGCGAAGACGCGGCTGACCGTCTCTTGATCGACGTTGTCTTGTAGCGTCACGACGTCGGTCTGCATCACGTCGCGCACCCTGCGCTCGCCGCTCGACGCAAAGAGCTCGCGCAGCGAAACGACGCCCAACAGCCGCTGCTGCTCGTCGAGCACGTAAGCGTAAGAGAAGGTGGCCAGGCTCTGGCGCGCCAGCTTGCGCAGGTAGCTCACCGCCTCGTCGACGGTCATGTCCGGGCGAACGCGCGCGTAGCGCGGGTTCATCAGGCCGCCGGCCTCGTCTTCGGCGTAGGCGAGGAGCGCGTTCACCTCGTGGCGCGTGCGCTCGTCCAGGAGCCCCAAGAGCGCGTCGCGCTCTTCGCTGGGGGCGCTCTGAATCAAGTCCGCGATGTCGTCGGGCGGCAGTAGCCGGACCCAGTAGCGGCGGTCGCTCGGCTTGAGCGCCAGCACCAGCTTGGTCAGATCCGAATCGGTCAGACCGAACAGCAGGTTCTCGGCCTCTTCGCGGGGTAACACCCGAAAGCCCTGCACGCGCTCGTCGAGCGAGAGGATCGACCAGATTTCCCGCAGGTCGGCTGCGGTCAGCTCGTCATCGGGAATCGGCCGTTCGGAAGCTCGGCGCACTGGGCTTCCCTACTGCCATGCGCCGCGGTTCGCGAGGCCTTTTTCGGAATTCTTCCGGCAACGCTACGGCGCGACGCCGAGCGCGGTGGCGATCAAGTAGACGATGGCGCTGATCAGCGCGGCGGCCGGTACGGTCAAGATCCACGCCCACACAATCCGACTGGCCACGCCCCAGCGCACGGCCGAGAGCTTCCACTGGCTGCCGGCACCCACGATGGCGCCCGTGATGGTGTGAGTGGTCGAGACCGGAACGCCGATCGCGGTGGCGGCAAACAGCGTGATGGCGCCGCTGGTTTCCGCGCAAAAGCCGCCGACGGGCGCGAGCTTGGTGATGCGCATGCCCATGGTTTGGACGATGCGCATGCCGCCCGAGAGGGTGCCGAGGCCCATGGCCACGAAGCAGGACAGCACGACCCAAATAGGCACATGGGGAGCGACGCCGGGCGCGGACTGCAGATGGCCCGTGGCGATCAAGGCCGCGGCGATGATGCCGGCCGTCTTCTGGGCGTCGTTGCCGCCGTGGCCAATCGAGTAGAGGGCGGCGGACAGCAGCTGCATGCGCCGAAAGCCCTTGTCGACCCCGCTGGGGGAGCGACGGGCAAACAGCGCCATCACGATGCGCATCATCACGGCGCCGAGCAGCATGCCCATCAGGGGCGACACGATGATGAAGATGCCGGCTTTGATGAACAGCCCCGGCTCGAGCGAGCTGAAGCCCGCCTTCGCGACCGCCGCGCCGGCCATGCCGCCCAACAACGCGTGCGAAGAAGACGTGGGCAGCGCCAACCACCAGGTGATGAGATCCCACACGATGGCGCCGATGAGCCCGGCCGCGACCAGGCTCAGCGACACCACGTCGGCGTGGACGCCCTTGGCGATGTTGCTGGCGACGTGCGACTCGAAGAAGAAAAACGCGACGAAATTGAAGAAAGCCGCCCAGAGCACGGCCTGACGCGGCGACAGCACGCGCGTCGAGACGATGGTGGCGATGGAATTGGCGGCGTCGTGGAACCCGTTGATGTAGTCGAACACCAACGCCAGAGCGATGATTGCGATCAGAGCTTCCATCGGAGAAAACGGGCGCTCAGGAGTACTCGAGTACGATGCCTTCGAGGATGTTCGCGACGTCTTCGCACTTGTCCGTCGCGGACTCGAGGTTGTCGATGATGTCGCGCCACTTCATGACGTTGATGGCGTCGTAGCCACCGTTGAACATGGTCGCCAAGCCGTGGCGGTACGCCTTGTCGGCCTGGTTCTCCAGCCGGTTGATCTCGATGCACAGGTCGAGCATCTGCTTGGGCTGCTTCACCTGCGGCAAGAGCTTGATGGCCTTGTCCACGGCTTCGGTGGCAAGCTTCAGGGAGTCGGCCAACGTGACCACGAACTCCGGCAGCTCCTTGACCTCGTACAGCGCCACCCGCTCCGAAGCGGCCTCAATCAGGTCCAAAACGTCGTCGAGGGCGGTGATGAGGGAGTGGATGTCCGCGCGATCGATGGGCGTAATCCACGTCTTGTGGAGCCGCGCGATGGTCTCGTGCGTGATGATGTCGCCCGCGTTTTCGACGTCGTGAATCGCTTTCGCGATTTCGACCGCCCGCTCGGGGTGACGCACGATTTCGGTGATCAGCTGGCCCGCCAGGACGATCTGGGCTGCGTGACGTTCGAACGCCTCGTAAAAAGAGCGGTCGCTCTTGCTGGATCCAATGCCGAACATGTGGTCCTCGAAAAACGAGGGGACCTTAGGCACGCTCTTCGATCAATGGAACCGCGATCGTCGCAAAAGAAGATCAAAAGTCACCTGTTCGTCACATAAGGGGAAGGGCGCTCGGTCCCCTGGCCTGCCTTTTGGCTTGACTCTGTGACCCGGCACCGTGCGCCAGCGCTCGAGCGCCCACCGACACAGAACGCCGTCACGAGGACGAGAAAAATCCGGCGACACCGGCGCGCACCTTCGCCACGGCAGGCGCCCCCGAAACGCTCGCGACCTAAATGAGGACGGCTAACCCTGGGGGTTGTTGGACGCCGGACCGGTGTGACGCACGTCCAGGCCCCGGACCATGAACACCACCAGCTCCCCGATGTTGGTGGCGTGGTCGGCAATGCGCTCGATGTATTTGCCAATCGACAGCATGCGCGTCGAGCGAAACACCACCGTGGGGTCGCTCATCATGTGGGCGACCAGCTCTGGGAACAGCTGGGCGTAGTAAGCGTCGACGACGTTGTCGCGGTCGACGACCTGCTCGGCTTTGGTGGCGTCGCCCGCCACGAACGCGTCCAGCGCGTCGTGCAGCATGGCCTGCGCTGCCTCACCGATGCGAGGGATGGGCCCCTGGGTGGGGTAGGTTGGATCTTCGCACAGCTCGCTGACGCGCTCGCACATGTTGACGCACAGATCACCGATGCGCTCGAGGTCCGTCACCAGCTTGAGGGTAGCGGTGATGAAGCGCAGATCGGACGCCACGGGTTGGCGCCGCGCCAGCACCTGGAGGCACAGCTCGTCGATCTCGATCTCGAGCGTGTCGATTTGGTGGTCGTTGTGGATGGTCGCTTTGGCCAGGTCGGCGTCGCGCTCGACGAAGCACTTGCGCGACGCGGTCATCATCTCTTCGACGCGCGCGCCCATCAGCAAGATGCGCTCGCGCACTCGAGCGAGCTCGTTTTCGTATTCCCGGTCGGTGTGCCGGCGATCCGCCATGTCTATGTCCAGAAGAGCCATCAGCCGAAACGCCCCGTGATGTAGTCTTCGGTCCGCGACTCTTGGGGGCGAGTGAAGATGACCTGGGTACGATTGTACTCAACCAGTTGGCCCAAGTAAAAGAAGGCCGTAAAATTCGCGACCCGCGCCGCTTGCTGCATGTTGTGGGTCACGATGACGATCGTGTACGTCTCGCGCAGCTCGTGGATGAGCTCCTCGACCCGGGCGGTGGCGATGGGGTCGAGGGCCGAGCAAGGCTCGTCCATCAGCAAGACCTCGGGCTCTAGCGCGAGGGCGCGGGCGATGCACAGGCGCTGTTGCTGGCCGCCCGACAGGCTCGTGCCGGCCTTGGCCAGACGATCTTTCACCTCGTCCCAGAGGGCCACCGCTCGCAGCGCCTTCTCGACCTGGCCGTCCGGATCCTTCAGCTTGACGCCGTTGAGGCGGAGCCCGGCCAGCACGTTGTCGCGGATGGACATGGTGGGAAACGGGTTCGGCTTCTGAAAGACCATGCCGACTCGGCCCCGCACCCGAACCGGGTCGACGTCACGGCCATAAATGTCTTGAGTGTCGAGGAGCACCTTGCCCTGGGTGGTGGCTCCCGCCACGACCTCGTGCATGCGGTTCAAGCAGCGAAGGAAGGTCGACTTGCCGCAGCCGGACGGTCCGATGATGGCCGTCACGAGCTTCTCGGCGATGGGCAGGCTGATGCCCTTGATGACCTCCGAGGCGCCAAAGCTGGCGTGCAGCTCCTCGGCCCGCATCTTCGGGGTGATTTGGCTCACGCTGACTTCGTCCCAGCGCGGCCGGCTGGCAAGCTCGGGATTGGTCGCCTTGGAAACGTGTGCTGCCGGGCGTGCTTCGGGGGCCATGGTCTCCGGATCGTTCGCCTTTTTGGGGGCGGCTTTCTTGGCGAGGCTGGTCATGGTTTCCAGGTTCATCGGGCCCCGACGCGGCTGCGCACGAGGAAGCGCGCCGTGATGTTGAGAATGAGCACGGTGGCGAGCAGCACCAGCGCTGCGGCCCAGGCCTGGCGATGCCAAGCCTCGTAGGGTGAGACCGCGTAGGTGTAGATGTTGACGGGCAGAGAGGCTTCTTGCTCCAGCACGCCGCTCGACCAAAAGCGGTTGTTGAAGGCGGTGAACAACAGCGGCGCCGTTTCGCCCGCGACACGCGCTACCGACAGCATCACGCCCACGGCAATGCCGGGCAAGGCCGTGCGCAGCATGACCTGCAAGGTCGCCCGCCACTTGGGTACCCCGAGGCCCAGGGCCGCTTCACGCAAAGACTCGGGCACCAGCTTGAGCAGCTCTTCGGTGGTGCGGGTGACCATGGGCAGCATCAAGATGGCCAGGGCGATGCCCCCGGCCAGGGCCGAGAACTGCTTCGTGGTCACCACCACCAGCGAATAGACGAAGATGCCGACGGTGATGGATGGCACGCCCGACATCACGTCGGCCGAGAAGCGAACCAGGCGCCCAAACTTGGAGCTTCCGAACTCTGCTAGATAGATACCGGCCAAAACGCCCGGCGGAATGCCGAACAAACCGGCCAAACCGACGAGCTTCAGCGTCCCCACGAGCGCGTGGCCCATACCCCCGCCCTCTTCGCCCACCGGCTTGGGCAGCTCGGTGAAAAAGTCGAGGTTGATGCCGCCGATGCCGCGAACGACGACGTAGTAGAGCACGCTGAACAGCGGAATCAACGCCACGACCGTGCCGACCACGCACGAGGCGCGCACGAGGCGATCGATCAGGTTGCGGCGCACGTAGGTGGCTGCACCCAGGTTCATAGCCGGCCTCCTTCCGGCAATTTGCCGACCCGCCAGACCAAGAGCCGGGCGAAGATGTTGAGAGCCACCGTCACGAAAAAGAGCAGCAGCCCGACCTCGGCCAGCGCCGAAAGGTACAGCTCGCCGGTGGCCTCCGTGAACTCGTTGGCGATGACGCTGGCCATCGTGTACGACGGAGCGAACAACGAGATGGCGATCTCGGAGCGATTTCCGATGACCATCGTGATGGCCATGGTTTCTCCGAGAGCGCGCCCGAGCCCCAGAATCACGGCGCCGACCAAGCCGGATTTGGCGTAGGGCAGCACCGCCACCCGCACGACCTCCCAACGTGTCGCGCCCAGGCCGATGGCGCCTTCGCGCAAGGCGTGGGGCACCGCGCGCAGCACCTCGCGCGAGACCGACGAGATGGTCGGCGTGATCATGATGGCCAGGATGATACCGCCGGCCAACATGCCGAAGCCCTGGTGAGGCCCCTGGAAGAGCGGCAAAAATCCGAGCGTTTTCGCCAAGAATGGCTCGACGGTGTCACGCAGCCAGGGCGCCAGCGCGAAGATGCCCCACAGACCGTAGACCACGCTGGGCACGGCCGCGAGCAGCTCGACCAAGAAGCCCATGGGCGTCTTCAGCTTCGGGTTCGCGAGCTCCGAAAGGTAAATCGCGATCCCGAGCGAGATGGGCACCGAGATGCACAGCGCCAAGATCGAAGAGACCACGGTGCCGAACACGAACGGCAGCGCGCCGTAGTGATCGCGCACCGGGTTCCAATCGCTACCCGTGAGGAAGCCGAGCCCGAACGTCGCCAGGCTCAGCTTCGAAGCACGGCCCATCTCGACCGCCATCCACACGAGCAGCACCACCACCGAGCCGGCGAACAGCCCCGTGATGCGCCGGAACGCCAAGTCGCCGAAGTTTGCCTCGCGGCCGAGCGCCAAGCGCAACCTGGAACGTGGCCTCACCAGCGAAGCGTCGGAGTGAATGGTCATCCGGACCTAGAGCAGCTTCTTGCCGCCAGCCGTGAGCTCCTTCAGGCGAGCTTCCACGAGCGTCACGACTTTGGGTGGCAGCGGCGCGTAGTCGAGCGACTCCGAGAACTTTTGTCCGTCGTGCAGCGCCCACCACAGGTACTTGGCGATGGCTTCACCCTTGCTGCCGTCCTTGGCGTCCGCGTACACGAGCAGGTAGCTGTAGCCGGAGATGGGGTAGGCGGCGTCGGCCGCCGAGCTCACCAACGAAACGTAGAGCTCGGCGGGCATTTCCACGCCTTCGGCGGCGGCCGAGATGGCGGCGGTGGTGGGCGCGGTGAATTTGCCGGCCTTGTTCTTCAGCTCGGCCATCGGCAGCTTGTTCTGGGTCGCGTAAGCGCGTTCGATGTAGCCGATGGTGTACGGAGTCGAGGTGAGCTGCCCCGTGACGCCGTCGTTACCCTTGGCGCCCAGCCCGGTCGGCCACTTGACGCTCTTGCCTGCCCCGACCTTCTCTTTCCAGTCAGCGCTGACCGTCGCAAGGTAGTCGGTGAAGACCGCCGTCGTGCCGCTGCCGTCGGTGCGATACACGACGGAGATATCTTTGGCGGGGAGCTTGGCGTCCTGGTTGTCGGCCGCGATCTTCGGGTCGTTCCACTTCTTGATGGTGCCCAGGTAGATGTCGGCCAGCACCTGGGGCGAGAGCTTGAGCGGCTCCGTCAACTCGGGCACCTTGTAGCTGATGACCACCGCGCCGATGGTCGCCGGAATGTGGAGCAGCTTGCCGGTAGCTTGCTTGGACTCGTCGCTCTTCATTGGCGCGTCGGTGGCGCCGAAGTCGACCGTGCCAGCGATGATCTGACGAATGCCGCCGCCCGAGCCAATCGGCTGGTAATTGATGCGGATGTTGGGGAACTGCTTGTTATACTCGGCGATCCACTTCGAATAGAGCGGATTGGGGAACGTGGCGCCGGCGCCGTTCAGCGCGACGGGAGCGGCCTGGCTGGGAACGGGCGTGGGGCTAGCGCCTTTGTTGTCGCTCGCCGGCCTAGGCTTGTTGCAGCCGAACGAGAGGCCGGCCCCCAACACCAACAGTTCGCGTCTTCCAAAAAACATCGAGTTTCTCCTAACCGAAGCCGCATCGCGAGGGGCGGCGGCCCCGCAACAGGTTTGTGACGTTTGTGTGACCGCGCCGTCGAGCGCGGCCCACATCGGCTCGCACGAGCCAAAACCGCGGCGAGCGGTTGGCGCGGCGAGCCCCGCCCTCTTGGCAAGGGCTCGCCGTCAAACACACGCTTTAGAACGCGACCTGAGCGGCCAGGATGAGATCGAAGCTGGTCTTCGACGCGCGCTGCTCCGGATCGAAGAAGCTGCCACTCAGCTGGAGCTTCGAGTCGTGCTTCTTGAAGTAGTAGTTAACGGCGGCCTCGTACGCGGTAATTTCGTCGTTCCTGTCGAGGGCGGTGGCGCCGCGCTCGTCGACGCCCACCTCCGGATCGACCGAGCCGATGCGCACCACGGGCTGCAGCTTGTCGAAGAAGGTGTAGCCGGCCAGCACGTAGAAACCCTGCCCTTCGATCTTCTTGGTCGCGCCCACCGAGCCGATGCGGTCCCAAGCGCGAATGGCCTCGGCCTGGAGCAAGAAGTTGCTCTTCTCGAGCTTCACGTCGGCCTCGATGCGGTCCTTGGTGCCAGGCAGGTCGCGATCTCCGACGCTGGTGTACCCCGCCACGGCCAGGGTCACGTCTTGGATCGGGTAAACCTCGATGCGGAGAGCGACGTCTTTCTGGTCGTTCGTGTCGAGGTTGTTCTGGCCTTGGCCATTGTAGACGCCGACCAAATAGCTGAAGTATTCGAGCTTCTTCTCGACCTTGAGACCAATGTCGCGCCTGTCGCCGAAGGCGCGCGACACCAGCGCTCGCTCCGGCAGATACAGCCTCGACGCGCTGCCCGAGCCTTCCAAGCTGACGGGGATCTTGAATTGGCCGATCGAGACGTCGGCGTAGTCGGTGATGTACGTGAGCTGTACGTCCTGCAAAATCGACGTATTGGCGCCGGTCAAGAGCGACGAGCCCCCGTAGGCCGAGGCCAGGCCCAGCGTGCTCACGGGCGCGGTGGTCGTGCTGCCGTCGGCCGCGGTGGTCGTGTTGTTGACGGGCGTGCTCTTGAAGTCGAGCAAGCGCGCAGCGTCGAACATCAACGTGTAGCTGATGGTCTTCGGGATGATTTCACCCTTGGCTTTGAGCTCGGCGCGCCGGACGCGAAACGAGCTGGCCCACGCGTCGTCCTCGGTGCGGGCGTTGCCCAAGTGCTCGGCGACGGCCCACACCTGCAGGTTGAGGCTGGGTTGAAAGAAGCCATCTTTGGAGACCGCAACCTTGTCGGGGTTGGCGGGCTTCGCGTCTTCGAGCGGCCGCACCACCGGGGGCGGGACGACCACGACCGCGACGGGCGCTGGCGCGGGCGCTGGCGCAGCGGCGGGCGGCGCAACGGGAGCCGCCGCGGGCGCCGGCCCCGGATCAGCCGCGATGGGCGGGGGCGCTGCTGCGGGTGCGGGTGCGGGTGCGGCTGCCGGTGCGGGTGCGGCTGCCGGTGCGGCCTGCGCCACAGCAGTCGCGGGCAAAACCAGGATTGAGAGAGCAGACAACACGATTGTTTTCATCAGTTCGTCCTTGTGGCGCCACAAAACCCGCAGCGAGTGACGTTCCGAAGACATTCGCGTGAATTTGCCGAGGCTCATCGTCACATCAGCCGCGCGGCCTGGGGGTATGCGGCGCGGCTTGTATCACGCCTCGCAAGATGCGCTGAAACAGTTTGGTTACCGCGCGCGCTGGACGGCTAACGCCCACCCATGCCCGTCGTCGAGATGCCTTGGATGAAGGTCTTCTGGGCGAAAAAGAACAGCACGATGATGGGCAGCACCAGCAAGGCCGAGGCGCCCATCAGCAGGTGGTGCTCGCTGCCCCCGTTCTGCGATTGGTATTGCTGAAGGCCCAAGCCCATCGTGAACGTCTCGGGCCTCGTCAAGAAGATGAGCGGCCCCAAGAAATCGTTCCAGACGAACAAGAACTGGAACAGCGCGACCACCGACAGCGCCGGCCGAGCCAGCGGCAAAACCACGCGAAAGAAGATGCCAAGCTCGCTGCAGCCGTCGATGCGCGCGGCCTCCGAAAGCTCGTTCGGGATGGTCAAGAAGAACTGGCGGAGCAAAAAGATGTTGAACGCGCCGCCGAAGAAAGACGGCACCCACAGCGGCAGCAACGTGCCAATCCAGCCCAGCGCTCGAAACACCGAGTAGAGCGGGATCATCAGCACCGGAAACGGCACCATCATGGTCGCCAGGGTGATGCTGAACAGCGCTTCACGGCCCTTCCATTGAATGCGCGACAAGCCGTAGGCCACGAGCGCGCTCGACAGCACCGTGCCGGTCACGCCCAAGAGCGCCACCAGCAGCGTGTTGGACAAGTAGGTCAAAAACGTGATGGTCCGACCGGGCGCGCCCTTCTCGGTCCAGGGGAAGACCGAGAGGCCGAGCAGCTCGGAGAGCGGGCGACTCTTGTCTTTTTCGCCCGACGTGAGCGCCTTGATGGCTTCGGCGTAGTTGCCCCACACCGGTTTGACCTCCGACTTCACCTCGGACGGTGCCACGTAGAAGGTGCGCGCCTTCTGCTTGGTGTACTTGCTGAGCAGCCACTCTTTGACCAACAGCGCATCGCCCGGGACGGAGCGCACCAGCCGGGCGTCGAAGGCCTGCTCTTCTTCGTGGTCGGCCACGCGTACGCGCTGGAGCAGCTTGCCCTCGTGAAACCGGCGGGGCTCGACCAGCAGCTGTTCACCGCGGTTCGGGCCCGCTTGGGGCTCGACCAACAGCCGCGGCGCGCCAACGGGCTGCGGCGGTGTCACGTACACCCGCTCCGTTCCTTGGGTGATGTAGTACTGGCTCGGCAAGAGCTCGGGCGGAACCTTGCCGACCTGCTCGCGTGGCTGCAGCGAGGTCGCGAACAGCCAGACCATCGGGCCTAGGAAGAGCGCCGCCAAAACCGCCAGTGGCAGGTGAACGAGAGGCGTGGTGCGTTGTAGCGGGTTGGGGCTTGCCATGGCGACGCCTCAGCGGTCGTACGTGACCCAGCGCTTGGATAGCTGGGTGGCCATGAAGGTCAGAGCCAAGATGATGACGAACAGCACCCACGCCATGGCGCTGGCGTAGCCCATGCGCAAATCCATGAAGCCAACGTTGTACAGCTGCAGCACGTAAAACAGCGTCGACTGCTCGGGCGCCCCGCTGGAGCTAGTCATGATCATGGCTTGAGCAAAGGCCTGGAACGCGCCGATGATGCCCATCACCACGTTGAAGTAGATGACCGGCGAAAGCATGGGCAAGGTCACGTTGAACAGGCGCTGCAGCCAATTGGCGCCGTCGATGATCGAAGCCTCGTACAGCGACGTGGGCACGTCTTGCAGACCGGCCAAGAAGATCACCATCGAGTTGCCGGCGCCCCACACGGCCATGAACACGATGGCCACCTTGGCCCAAGCTGGATCGGACAACCAAGCCGGGCCCGTGATGCCAATTTTGGCCAAGAGCGTGTTGATGATGCCGCCCTGCCCCGCGTACATGCAAAACCAGAGGATGCTGCCGGCGACCAGCGGCATGAGCGACGGCAAGAAGAACGCCGTGCGGTAGAAGGCCAGCCCCTTCACCTTCGAGTTGAGCAAGATCGCCAGGGTGAGCGCGACGAGGGCGCCCAGGCTCACCGAGCCCACGGCGAAGAAGGTGGTGTTCCACAGGCTCTTCCAAAACAGCTCGTCGTGGACGAGCTCGAGGTAGTTGTCCAAACCCACGAACACCGGCGGGAGCAGCACCGAGTAGTCGCACAGCGAGTAGTAGAACGCCGCCAGCAGCGGATAAACCAGGAACACCGACAGCCCCACCAACCAGGGTGAGCTGAACAACAGCCCGTTCAGCAGCTTCCTTCGTTCCAGCTTCTTCACCGCGACCTCCGCAAAAAAACCGCGCGGTCGCGATCGTAAGAACGCTGAATGCGCGTTTGCACGGCGGTGAGCGCCTGCCGAGGCGTGAGCGTCAAGTTGCCGATCTTGTCGGCGGCCGTGTTCATCTCGCGCAGGTACTCGTTCCACACGCCCGTCTTGGGCGCCGCCCAGGCGTTGGGGCTCGCTCCCATCTCGGCGAACAGCCGAATGTAAGGGTTGGGGTGGCGGGCGTAGAAGTCGTCGCTCACGTGAGCGAGGGGGGAGTGTTTGCGTTGACCCAAGCAGAGCGCTTCCATCACTTCCGGCTTTTGCGTGTAGCGGATGAACTCCCACGCTTCTTTGGCGTGGGCGGAGCCGGTCGGAATGACCAGCGCGTCGGCCTCCGCGTTACCCACACCGCGCAGCTCGGGGTGCGCGGCCGGCGCGGGGAACGGAGCCGCGCCCCAGGACATGCCGTCGGCGAACTTCCGAATGAAGTTGTACATCCAAACGCCTTGCACCTCCATCGCCAGCTGGCCCGACAAGAACGGGTTCTGAGCGCTGGCAAAGCTGCCAAAGCCCGAGCGAAAGCGCTGCACCGCGTCGACGCCCAGCTTCTTCGAGTAAGACGCCATCCATTCGTAGGCCTGCACGTTCGCGGGCGACGCGGTGGTGACCTTGTCTCCGTCGATCAGCTTGCCCCCGAACACGAAACCCCAACCGTACGCCCACCAGGCCGGCTCCGACGGCAAGAAGCCGACTTGCAGCAGGCGCTTCTGGGCCGCCGGCACGTCGGGCAAGTAGCCGGCTCGGATCTCCTTCTTGCCGCTCGGCAGGGTCACCTCCCACTTGGTGAGCTTCTCGGCCATTTCGTCGAGCTGCTCCAGCGTTTCGGGGGGCTTTTCCGGGTCTAGCCCGGCTTCGCGGAAGAGCCGCTTGTTCCAGTGCAGGGCCACCGACGCCGGCGTGGTGGGTAAGCCCCACAGCTTGCCGCGATGCACCGCCAGATCGAAGTAGCGGGGCACGTACTGCGAACGCTCGATGCCGCTTTCACGAGCGCGCTCGCTGAGGTCGGTGAGCGCGCCCTTGTCGGCGTAGCTCGGAGTCATGTAGCTGTAGATGCCGGCCACATCGGGCGGGTTCTTGCCGGCGCAGGCGATCAGTAGCTTCTGCTCGATGCTCGAGACGACGACCATCTCGACCTCGATGGGCCGGTAGCCCGGCTCGGCACGGGCTCTCTCGCGCTCTTTCTGGTTGAAAGAGTCGACCACCCGGCCCATGGCCTCGCCCTCGAAATCGGTCCACTTTTCCCAGTAGATGACGTGCCGGACGCCGGCGCGCTCGTCGCTTTGACTGCCACCGCAGGCGCTGGCGAGCACGGCAAGAGCAGAGAGAGCCGAGACCAAACGCATTGTTCGTGGGCGCAATGTGTCACTTTTCTCGGTGGTCGTGAAGCCGCTCGCCACCTCGCCGGAACCGCGGGCACGCGGGCGGGCAAAGCCGAGCACCTCACGCACGCCTAGACGCAAACATTATCAACACGATAGTGAGGCCAGAGCGCGCCGCGCTGCTCGAGGGCGCCGGCCGGCCGCGTCGGCACGCGCGCGAGCCCCAGAACGCGGGCAAGGGGAGCGGCCCTACAAAACTTTGCGCAAAATCAGCAAGCCCCGCGCGATGATGGCGTCGCGGCGCCCTGGTCAGTGTCCGAGGCTAGTGGTACCCATGAAACATGTCGCACGCAGTACCCACATGGGATTTGCGTTTGTCTCAAGCACCCGAGCTCTCGTGCATGGCTGCTGCTCGTCACGGCAGCGAACGCAGCTCGGACCAGTACGTCGTGCCGAGCTGGTGCGTCCATTTCTACAAGTACGAAGCGACTTTAGTGGTCGGCGACAACCAGCTCGAGATCACGCCTGGATCGGTCGGCGTCATTCCTCCCGGCGTCAGTCACGAGTATCACTATCGCGGGCGCTCCGAGCACTTGTACGCGCACTTCAACTTGCGAGCGGCCAGCGGCGAACAGATGCCGATCGCCGCGCTCCAAGATCTCGGCAGCGATTTCACGCCGCTGTGTGAGCGCTTCGAGCATGCCGTTCACGTGTTCGACGCACGCCCCGCGCAGGCCGAAGCGCGCGTCTGGGACGTGCTTTGGGAGCTGTCGGAGCGCACCACTCGCTGCGAGCAGCGTCAGACCCGCCGCCATGCCGCCCTCGAGCGGGCCTGTCGGGTGATTCAGGCGCGCATTTCCGAGCCGCTCTCGCTGGCCGATTTGGCGACGCCGGCCGGGGTCTCGCCCGCCCATTTGACGCGGCTGTTCCGCGCCGAGATGGGCCTCACCGCGACCGACTACCTCAGGCGCTGCCGCTTGGAGCGCGCGCTGCACCTGCTGACCCGCTCGGACGTGCCGATCAAGCAAGTGGCCTGCGAGGTCGGCATCCCCGACCTTCACGCTTTCAACAAGGCCGTCCGCCGCGGCTACAGCCTCTCGCCGCGCGACCTGCGCGCCCGCGGCGCCGCCCCCAACGGCCTCACGCTACGCAGCGAAGCGCCCGAGCCCATCGACAGCGAAAGCGGCGGTCCCGTCATCATCCAGAGCGCGTAGCAGGCGCCCGGTCATCCATGAACGAGCGCTGCCCCAAATGTGACGCTGCTGCGCTGAGCAAGGTCGAGCATTCGCTCGCCTCGTCTTGCAGCAAGTGCTCGGGCTTCTGGGTGCCACCGCTGACGTTCGCCGAACCGGACATCATCGAGCGGCTTTTGGCGCGCGACGTGCGCCCGCAAGCTCCGCTGGAGCAGGACCATCGCACGGGTCCGTGTCCCGAAGGTCACGGTCTGCTGCGGCGCGCACGGGTGACCAACGAAGATCCGTATTTCCTCGAGCGCTGCGCGCGCTGCGGCGGAGTTTGGTTCGATCCGGGCGAGTGGTCGCGCTTGGCCGAGGCAGGGCTTTTGACCGACGTGACCACGCTGTGGAGCCCGGCTTGGCGCGAGCGCCTCTCCGACGAGCAAAACCGCGCCTCGTTAGAGGCCGATTTACGGCACAAGCTGGGTGACGAAACGTTCGAAGCGCTCGAGCATTTGGCCGACAACTTGAGCCAGCAGAAGCTCGGCGGGCTGGCCCTGGCCTACTTGCGCGAGCGCTTGCGCGAACGCTGAGCGTACCCGGATTCGGATAGCACCTCGTGTATCGCTCTTGGAATTTCCAGCTCGCGCGCGGCCGCTCTGCCGATCGTCGGCGCGCCAAGCTGGCGACGGCCTTGCCCGCCGCGCTGCTCAGCCTGGGCTGCTTGCAAACACCGGCCCGCTTCGCCGGCTCCGCGCTGGACGTGCACACGAACCCGCCCGCAAGCTTCGAGGTCGAGGGCAAGCCCTTCTGCTTCGCCGGCTCGAACAACTATTATCCCATCTTCAAGCCCAAGCCGGTCGTCGACGATCTATTTCGAGCCGCGCGCGAGCTCGATCTGAAAGTCATGCGCGTGTGGGGCATGCTGGACCGCGGCTCGCTCGACGGCTCCGTGCCCAACGCCGATGGCGAGGGCCACAAGCAGGGCGTGTACTTTCAGTACTGGGATCCGAGCGCCGGGCGTCCCGCCTACAACGACGGCGAAAACGGCCTGCAGCGGCTGGACTACGTGCTGGCCGCGGCCGCCGCGAACGACGTGAAGGTCATCGTCGTCTTGCTCAACAACTGGCGCGCCTTCGGCGGTATCGACCAGTATTTGATGTGGTACGGCCGGAGCAAGCACCACGAGTTTTTCACTTTGCCGGAGCTGAAGCAGGCCTACCGCGGCTGGGTCCAGCACGTCATCAGCCGCAAAAACACGGTCAACGGTCGCGCCTATCGAGATGACCCGACCGTGTTCGCGTGGGAGCTGGCCAACGAGCCACGCTGCAAGGGCGCAAGCTCGTTCGACTCCAGCTCGGGTTGGGACGAGCGCACGCTCACCGACTGGGCCAGCGAGATGTCCAGTTACATCAAGACGCTAGATCCGAACCACCTCGTCTCGGTCGGCGACGAAGGCTTCTTGGACGGAGGCGGTGAGCACTGGGCGTACCAAGCCCACGACGGCGTCGATCACGCCGCGCTCACCGCCTTGCCCGGCGTCGATTTCGGCACCTTCCACCTGTACCCAGAAGACTGGGGCGCGCCCCCGGGCTTCGGCGACGCCTGGATCGAGGCTCATTTGAAGGTGGCGCGCGACCTAGGCAAGCCCACCATTTTGGAGGAGTACGGCATCAAGGTGACCCGCGCGCACGGCACCGTGGGCGAGGTCACCCGCGGCTGGGACGCGCGGCGCGCCAGCTACCGGCGCTGGAACGAGCTCATGCTCGAGGGCGGAGGCAACGCGGCGCTGCCGTGGATGCTGGCCGGGCTCGACGCAGACGAGCGGCCCTACCCCGACTACGACCAGTTCGCGTTTTGGAAGGGTGACGCGACGGGCAAGCTGATTGGCGAGTACGCCCAGGCCTTCGTCGACGCGCCGGCCTGCCGCGCGCAAAGGCCGAACGGCGCGCCCGCGTCACCTTTCGTCAGCGTCACGCGCCCGGTCCGGCGCGTGGCGTTGGGCTGGCTCGAGCCCGAGCGCGCCGACGGCGTCGGCTACTGAGCGGCAGCGTGAGCTGGCCGCGCCGCGGAATGTCGACGGAGCTTCAAGCTACCGCGCGCGCCGTCTCTTGCTCGAGCTCCGCGCGCTTCAGCGTGAACGAGAAGGTGGTGCCGCGATTCAGCTGGCTCTCGACCGCCACCGTGCCGCCCATGGCCTCCACCAAATGTTTGACGATGGACAAGCCCAAGCCGGTGCCCCCCACGTCGCGCGAACGGCCGGCGTCCACGCGATAGAAGCGCTCGAACACCCTCGGCAGGTGGCGCTCGTCGATGCCAGGGCCGTCGTCGCCGACGCTGATCGTGATCACGTCTCGAGCGAGGGCCACGTTCAACCAGACGTGCGTGCCCGGGCCACAGTATTTCACGGCGTTGTCGATCAGGTTGGTCAGCACGTGCTCCAGCGCTCGACGATCGGCGCGCACCTTTGGCAAGTCGCCCACCACGCGCTCCTGCAAGGCGACGTCCTTCTTGCTCGCGCGCTCTCGAAACAGGCCGAGCACCTGCGAAAAGATCGGCTTCAGCTCGATGGCCTCGAAGTTGAGCTTGAAGCCGCGCGACTCGATGCGCGAAAGGTCGAGCAAATCTTCGACCAGCTGCTGTAAGCGCTGGGCGTTTCGGTCGATGATGCCGACGAAGCTGTGGGCGGCGGCCGGGTCCGACAAGGCGCCGTCCACCAGCGTCTCGGCGGCCGAGCGGATGGACGTCACCGGCGTGCGCAGCTCGTGCGACACGTTGGCCACGAAATCGCGACGCATCGACTCGAGCCGCCGCACCTCGGTCACGTCCACGAAAACGGCCACGAATTGCCGCTGCTCTCCGGGCATGCGGGCGACGCGCGCCAGCAGCCGACGCGGCTTGATATTGCCGATTTCCACCTCCTGGGTCGTCGGCTCGTGGTCGCTGGCGGCGTGGGCGAACAGATCGCGGAGCTCCGCGTTGCGCATCACCTCCAGCAGCGGCTTGCCATTCGCGTCCGCCGGCAAGAGCAGCATCTCGCGCAGCGCCGGGTTCAGCACCACGATGCGCTGTTTGGCGTCGAGCAAGAGGACCCCCTCTTGCATGCCTTCCAGGATGCCAGCCATGCGATCGCGCTCGGCCCGCAAATCTTCGAGGGACGACGACAAGCCGCGCGCCAGCTTGTCCAAGGTGCGGCCGAGCCCCGGCAGCTCGCCTTCGCCCTCCAAGCCCGAGCGCGCGTCGAGATCGCCCGCGGCCATGCGCCGCGCGACCTCGTTCAGCGCCGCCAACCCGCGCTCCGTAAAGCGCTCCATCAACGCGGCCGAAACCACGAACAGCGCAAATAGCAGGGCCGCCGCCGCCAGCAGCACCGCGCGGAACGCCGCCAGCGCTTCGTCCACGGCCAAGAGCGGCTGGCTCACCCGCGCCACGGCCTCGGAGCCGTCGGCCATGCGAAAACCCGCGGCGGAGTACAGGCTGCGGCCCTCCACCAAGAAGCCCGGCAAGCCTTGGCCACGGCGCGCCGCCCGCGCGGCTACGAAATCGGGCTCACGGGCGCGGCTCAAGGAGGGCAAGACGGCCTCGGAGCTGGCCACGGGCGCGCCGTCGGCGCTCAACAGCTCGACCGTCCCCCCAGCCTCTACGGCCAGCGCCTTGGCCAAGCTCTGCAGGGCGCGGGCGTCGTTCGCGGCCGGGCGCTGCGCCTCCGCCAGCGCCGCCACCAGCTGCGCGCGTCCGGCCACCTCGCGCTCCAGGTTGCTCATCAAGTGAGCCTCGAAGAGCGGCCGCACCTCGAAGTTCACGAGCACGGCCGAGACGACCACCACCGCGAGCGCCAAACCGAGCAGGCGGGCGCGCAGGCCTAGCTTCAAGCCGTCGCCTCTTCGGGCGTGCCAACGAAGCGATAGCCCACGCCGCGCACCGTTTCGACGTAATCGCGGGCCGCCTCCAGCTTCTCGCGCAAGCGCTTGACGTGGGTGTCGACGGTGCGGGTCGTGATGTCCGCTTGAATGCCCCACACGTCGTCGAGCAGCGCGCTGCGTGACTGCACGCGGTTGCGCCGATCATAAAGGGTGACCAGCAGCCGAAACTCGAGCGCCGTGAGCTCGATTTCGATGGCCTCGACCCAAACGCGGTGCGCTTCGCGGTCGATTCGCAAGACGCCGAACTCGATGCTGGCCGCGCCTTCAGCGGGCAGCTTGCCGCGCCGCAAAATGGCCTGAATGCGCAGAGACAGCTCGCGCATGCTGAACGGCTTGACGACGTAGTCATCGGCGCCCAGCTCGAAACCGACGACGCGGTCGATCTCTTCGCCGCGCGCGGTCAGCATCACCACCGGGACGGCGCGCGTGGCCGGGGCTTCCTTCAGCTGCTTGCACACGTCGGTGCCGCTCAGGTCGGGCAGCATCAAATCCAAGAGGATGAGATCCGGGTGCAGCTCCTTGCCGAGCCGCAGGCCCTCCCGGCCCGAGCGCGTGGCCGTGACGTCGTGGCCCGCTTGGCGCAGGTTGTATTCAAGGACGGACAGGATGTCCTGTTCGTCTTCGACGATGAGTATTCGTGCCATCCGTGTCTGTTGGCTATCGGGCGGCTGTGACGATTCAGTGACAGCTGTGTATTAGTCCGGGGGCACTTGCTATGCAACGGCCCGCGGGCCAACGGAGCGAAGCCCGGGGAGCGGGGGAAACTCGTGGGAAAGGCTAGGGCGTGCCGAGCGTGGCGATCTCGCCGCGGAGCCAGGCGCGGAACGCGGCGATCTCGGGGCGGCGGAAGGTCTCGCGCAGGCCGACCAGTGAATACGCGTGCCCCACCGGCAGCGGAGCGACCCGCGGAAATACCCGCAGCAGGCGCCCCGCCGACAGCTCGTCTTGGATGAGCGACCAGCGCGCCAACGCGACGCCCTGACCGCGGACGGCAGCCTCGACCAACAGGCTCGAGTCGGTCAGCTGGTGGTAACGAGTGATGGGCGGCGCCGCCCCAGCGAGCGAGGCGAACCAGCGCGGCCAGGCGTCTTCGTGATCGTCGAATAGCAGCATTTGTCGCAGCAGATCGGCCGGCTTTTTGAGGCGCGCGGCGCGGCTGGGGGCGGCCACGGCGATGAAGAAGTCGTCCAGCAGCTTCTCGGCGAGTAGGCCTGGGTACGGACCGGGGCCGAAGCGAATGCCCACGTCGATAGGCTCGCGCGCGAAATCGACGATGGCCTCCGAGGCCGAGATGCGCAGATCGAGCTCGGGGTGTTGGGCCAGAAACCCACCCAAGCGCGGCACCAACCAGCGGGCTCCGAACGACGGCAGGGTCGTCAGCGACACCACCGGGCGCTCGCTGGTCGAGGGCCGACGCAGCTTGCGGTTCGCCTCGCGCAGGCGTGAAAAGATGACCGACAGCTCCGTGAGCCAAGCTTGCCCGTCGCGGGTCAGCTCCAGGCCGCGGCCGCTGCGACGAAACAGCAGCACGTCGAGCTCCCCCTCCAATTGTTTGATCTGATGGCTGACGGCCGTTTGCGTGACGTTGAGCTCGACGCCAGCGCGGGTGAAGCTACCTAGGCGCGCCGCTACCTCGAAGACGTGCAGAGCGTGCAGCGACGGCAGGGGCAGGGCTTTCTCGGCGGAGCGCAGCGGCCTCGAGCTAACCATGAGAAATATTCATGTATCATGCCGAAGATCCGTTGGTCAGCCGGCAGCAACCCGAGTAGCCAAAACCCCATGAAACTCTACCGCTTCCGCTACAGCCCGTACGCGCGCAAGGTGCAAATGCTCTTGGATTTGCTCCGCCAACCCTATGAGCTGGTCGAGGTCTCGTTCGGTGATCGTAACGAGCTGGCGGCGCTCACCGGTGGCTACATCTACGTTCCGGTGCTGGTCAATGATCAGGGCAAGGTGCTCTGCGAGTCGCGGGTCATCTGTGAAGAGCTGCTCGCGGCTCCGGGCCACACGCTCGTGCCATCGCCGCTCGAAGGGCCAATCTGGGCCTATCAAGATTTCGTCGACGGCCCGCTGGAAGACGTGCTGTTCCGCATCAGCACCCCCGCGGTGCGCGACGCGTGGCCGACCCCGTTCGAGCGCGCGCTGTACGTGCTGATCAAAGAGCGCAAGTTCGGCGCGGGCTGTGTGGACGCTTGGCTCGCCGAGCGTCCCGCGCTACTTGCCAAAGCTCGCCACCTGCTCGCCCCCACGCTCTCGACGCTCGAGAAGAGCCCGTTCTTGTTCGGCGCCACGCCAACGCTCGCCGACGCGGCGCTCTACGGCCTGTGCGCCATGCTCGAAGCAGGCGCCCAAGATCTCTTGCCCCAAGTTTCACCCACGCTCGTGAGCTTCGCGCGGCGGCTCGAACGCGCCGCCCACTAGCGCGCGCCGAACAAAGCCCGCTCGATTGCTGGTTGTAGGCCCTGCCTGGCAGCCCAGCTGGGCTGCCTCGCCCCACCCGAAACCCGGCCTCCCCACCCAGCTCTGCCATGCCCGCCTCTCAGACCGCTGAGAAAGGTGGCACACCTTTTCCCAGGCATCACGGTCCGCGCGGGCCCCTCAGCTCGCCCCCACCAGCGGCGAAACGATAACCCACGCCGCGAACGGTCTCGATATAGTCACGCGCGGCGCCGATCTTCTCTCGCAGGCGCTTGACGTGGGCGTCGACGGTGCGGGTGGAGATGCGCGCTTCGATGCCCCAGACATGGTCGAGCAGCGATTCGCGCGATTGTACGCGGTTTCGGCGATCGTAGAGGGTGACGAGCAGCTTGAGCTCGAGCGCCGTGAGCTCCGCCTCTTCGCCGCCGATCCACACGCGGTGCGCGGCCCGGTCGATGCGTAGGATTCCGAACTCGATGGTGGGCGCGTCGGCCGTCGTGGTCAGCTTACGCCGCAGCACGGCCCGCACCCGCAGCACCAGCTCACGCACGCTGAACGGCTTGGTGATGTAGTCGTCGGCGCCTAGCTCGAAGCCAACGACGCGGTCGATCTCTTCGCTGCGCGCGGTGAGCATCACCACCGGCAGGGAACGCGTCTGCGGGTTGTCTTTGATGGTCCGACACACCTCCGTACCGGGAATATCCGGCAACATCAGGTCCAAAATCACGAGCTCCGGGCTCTCTTCGCGCACCAGGCGCAAGCCGTCCAGGCCGCGAGCGGCCGCACAGACTTGGTGCCCGGCAAGCCGGAGGTTGTAGTCGAGGACCTGACGGATGTCGGACTCGTCTTCGATGAGCAATATGCGGGACATGACGCGCGCGAGGGCGAGCGCAATCGTTAATGAGGGCTCGTGACCGTGGGGTGACAACAGCGTGCCAGCTTGCGCGCCCGAGGTGCCGCCACGCAGTTTGTCGTTCCGTGACTTGCCGATGATGAGTTGGGGAAGAGAACGGGGACTGCGAAGAGACGGTCACGGCCAATTTTCGCGGATGCCACCGTGTCGTCACGCAATCCGCGCAAGCTCCCGCGCACACACACCGTGGCCTTCGAGACCTGGACCCAGAAGACGACCGACGTTCTGCGGCTCAAGCGGCTGCTGCTCGGCGCCGGCGTGGGGCTGGGCCTAGTGCTGGGCGGCGTCGCCTTCGTCGTCCTCACTTCGTCACGAGCCGCGGCCGAAATAGAAGAAGAGCAAGCCAAGGTCGTCGAGGTTCAGCTCGCGAAAGAGCCGGAACCGGAGCCGCCGCCCCCACCGCCGCCGCCAGAGCTCAAGCCCCGTCACTCCAATCCGGGCCCGAAGCTGCAGAAAATCGAGACGCCGGTCACCATCTCCACCGAGAAGGTGCAGGAAAAAGAGGTCAAACCGTCGTCGGGTGGCGGCGAAGACCCGTATCAAAAAGGCAGCGGTGACGGCACGACTGGCGAAAAGGCCGTCGTCGAGGCGCCGGTAGCGCCTCCGCCCCCTCCCCCACCGCCGGTGATCAGGAAGGACGCGCCGCGCCCGGTCAGCGAGACCGACACGCCGCCCGAGCTCTTGAACGAAGCCATCGTGCCGCAGATGCCCGCAGAAGCCGTCGCCGCCGGCATCGAAGGCACCGTGATCGTGAAGTGGGTGGTCACCGAGACGGGCGCGGTCAGCGACGTGCGCGTGCTCAAGGGCCCGCCCGAGCTGCACGCGGTGTGCATCGCGGCCGTGAAAGCCATGCGCTTCAAGCCGGGCCGCGACGCGGACGGCGTGGCGCGCGCCTTCACGAAGATCAAAAAATTCAAGTTCAAGCTGAGAACGTAGAGAGTCTGGAGACCCCAATGAGTTTCAATCTGTCGGATATTTGGACGCACATGGGCCCCCTGAGTAGGGCCATCGCGTTCGTCTTGTTCATGATGGCGGTGTCGTTCATCGGCGTGACCATCGAGCGCCTCATCGCGTTCTCGCGCTCGGCCAAAGAGTCGCGGTTATTCGCGGTACAGGCCGGCAAGCTGCTCGAAGATTGGAAGGTCGAAGAGCTCATCCCCCTCGCCGAGAAATTCAAGAGCTCGTCTCTGGCGCGCCTATTCGGCCCGATCATTCGCCGTTACATCCAGTCGTTCGAAGAGCTGGGTGCGGGCGGCCTCTCGCCGGTTCAGCTGGCCCGTAACGAGGCCGCGCGCCGCCAAGAAGCGGTCGGCGAAGAGCTGCGCCGCGGCATGAACGTGGTCGCCACCGTCGGTTCCATCTCGCCGTTCGTGGGTCTGCTCGGAACGGTGGTCGGCATCATCGGTGCTTTCCAAGGCATCGGCTCGGCCGGCAGCGCCGGCATTGGTCCGGTCATGGCCGGCATCTCCGAGGCGCTGATCGAGACAGCGTTCGGCCTCATGGTCGCCATCCCGGCCGTGATCGCCTTCAACTACCTCAACACCAAGATCGGCGCGATCGAGACCGCGCTCGGTCGCTCCGCGGGCGAGCTGCTCGACGAGCTGGAGAACCACCTGGGCCGCTCCAGCAGCAGGCGCGAGCGGCAGGCGGCCTGAGCGCCGCCTCCCAACCCGAGTCAGGAGTCCGAACGTGGGCGTATCTCTAGGTGGCGGTAGCAACAAGAAGGGGCAAGCGTCGCCCGACATCAACATCACGCCGCTGGTCGACGTGGTGCTGGTGCTGCTCATCATTTTCATGGTGGTGACCCCTGCCCTCAACGAGGGCGCTCAGATCGAGCTGCCCCAGGTGATGACGCCGGACCCGAAGACCAAGTACATCAACCCCATCGAGGTGACGATTGCACCCGACGGCACGACCGTGCTCGAAAAAGAGACGATTCCGCTGAGCCAGCTCAAGGGCAAGCTGGTGGCGCTGCACGCCAAAGACCCCGAGCGCGCCATGATGCTGAAGAGCGACCAGCTCATGAAGTGGGGCAAGATGCGCGCGGCCTTCTTCGATCTGCAAGACATCGGCTTCAAGGGCGTGCTCTTGAAGGTGACCGAAAAGAAGACCGGCAAGCCCGGGGAAGGAGCTTAGCCGTGGGCGCATCTCTGGGCGGAATGGGCGGCGGCTCCAAGAAAAAAGAGGGCAGCACCCCGGCCATCAACATCACGCCCTTGGTCGACGTGGTGCTGGTCGTCTTGATCATTTTCATGATCGTGACGCCCCTGGTGACCAAAACTTTTTGGCTCAACCTGCCGCCCAAAGACAAAAGCGAAGAGCGCCCGCCCCCCAGCAACAACGAGCCTCTCGTCATGACGATCGACGAGGCCGGCGTCGTTCGCGTGAACACTCAGGTCATCGCCAAGAACGAGATCCGCGAGCGCGTGCCGCGCATGCTGGCCGCCAAAGACCAAAAGGTCCTGTATTTCGACGCGGCCAACGACGCCAGCTACTCCGCCGCCATCGAAGCCATGGACCTCAGCCGCGCTGGCGGCGTCAAATCCATCGCCATCTTGACGGAGACGGTCTTGAAGTGAGCCAGCGCTCCGGCGGACCATCCCGGCCGAACCGGGGCGGCACCCGGCGGCCGCAGCCGTCGCCTCGCTGCCGCTGGTGTTTTCCGCGCTTTTGGCGAGCTAGAGTCGCATGAGCGGCACCAACTGAGGGCAATGGCTGGCTACGCCGGCGTCGCGCTGCTGTGCATGTTCGTGCTCCAGCTCGTGCTGGGCTGAGCGGTCCCGGCAATTCGGCCCCGCTCGCGCGCTTGCAGAGCGCTGCGAGCGGTGAGAGCTTGAGCGCACCCAAGATCGGCGAGCAAGATCGGCTAAGTTCTCATAAAATGCTAATAACCTCTGGGTTATCAGCGACTTACGAAGCACGGCGATCGGCAGAAACCGCCGTAGAAAACGGCAAATGGCCCTCGTGGAAACTCCAGCCCGACTCGAGCCCTGCGCGCTGCCTAGCTACCCCGCGAAGCTGGCGGACCTCATCTCGGCCGTGACGGCCAGCGCCACTACCTTAGGAGCGCGCCTTCATCCACTGACCGCCGCGAGCCTCGCGGACTTGGTCCGCGTGATGAACTGTTACTACAGCAACCTGATCGAGGGCCACGACACGCGCCCGCGCGATATCGAGCGCGCGCTGTCCGATCAGCTCGAAGCGGAGCCTGAGCGACGCAACCTGCAGCTCGAAGCCCGCGCGCACATCCGCGTGCAGCAATCCATCGACGAGCGCCACCTCGCGGGTGAGCTGGGCGAACCGGCAGAGGCAAGCTTCATCCGCTCGCTGCACGAGCGATTCTACGACGATGCCCCCATCGAGCTCCTTACCATCCAGCGAGCCGGCGGCTCGTACCGGATGCAGCCCGGAGTATTTCGACATGAAGCCCGACACGACAACGTTGTGGGACGTCACGTGCCGCCGTCGAGCGCCGTGGTGCCCGCGTTCATGGACTATTTCGAGCAGAAATTTCGCCTGCAGCCGTTGGGCGCAGCCGCGCGCATAGCGGCCATCGCGATCGCGCACCACCGCCTCAATTTCATTCACCCCTTCCCCGACGACAATGGCCGAGTGAGCAGGCTCGTAGCCCACGCCATGGCTCTCCAATCGGGCATCGGTGCCCACGGCCTGTGGTCCATCTCGCGCGGTCTGGCACGGGGCCTTGCCGAGCGTGGTGAGTACGAGCGCATGATGGACTTGGCTGATTCTCCGCGCAAAAACGGCCTAGACGGGGGCGGCAACCTGTCTTTGAGCGCCCTCGAAGAGTTCGTCACGTGGTTCTGTCAGGTCGCGCTCGACCAAGTCACGTTCATGTCTCAGCTCTTCGACCTGAACACCCTGGCCTCGCGCCTCGAAACCTACGTCACCCGCGACCTTGAGCTCTCTTCCAAAGCCGTCAAGCTCGTCCACGCCCTGCTCCAACGCGGCGAGATGCCTCGCGGCGACGCCGGCCCCGTCACCTCCTTGCCCGAACGGACCGCGCGCGACGTCCTCAGCCGATTGAGCGACGCCGGCCTCGTCGCCTCCCGCACGCCCAAGGGTCCCATCTCGCTCAGGTTCGACACGACCAGCGCGGAGACGCTGTTTCCGAGGTTGTTTCCGGCTCAGGGTTGACGTCGACCGTCTCGGTAAACGCTCCCCTCGAGTGCTAGTCCATGTTGCGCGGCAAAAGCGGCAACTCGTAGACGCCTGCAGTAGACGCTCGAAACGCCGACGGGCGGCCCGTTTTCCGGACCGCCCGTCGTTTTTTCTAACCTAGACGTCGCGAGTCAGTGGCTCATTCGAAAGACCAGTCGACCCAGGCGCCGGTCGCCCAGTTGCTGTCGCCGAACGCGCCGACGAAGGTGCCCTTCTTGTCGAAGCCGCTGCCAGGCGTCGCGCCGACGATGACGGTGTCGGGGGCGGTGGGGCCGTCGGCCGCGTAGCAGTCGAAGCCCTCCGGAACCTCTGTGCCCACGCCGTTCTCGTTAGCGGGCAGCGCGAGCCAGGCGTTCTCGTCGAACGCGCCGTCTTTCGTGTCGTCGTCGGTGGCGCTGGCGCCATCGGCGGTGACTTGCTCGAAGAACAGGCTGTTCGTCCACGAAATGAGCGGCGCCGCGTTGCTGCCAACGTTGTCCCGGGCGTCGACGCCGAAGTTGAAGCCGGTGATGATCGAGTTCTGAATCAGGGTGCCTTCGCCGAGGCTGCGACGCAGAACCGCGCCGTAGCTCACCTTGCTGGTGCCTTTGAAGCCGCACAAAGTCGCGTTGGACGCTCGGGGAGTGCCCAGGGCGGCCTCGGGAGCCGTCAAGAGCGGCTGGTTGCCGTCCCATTCGAAGCCGGTCGGATCGCTGCTGGAACCTTCGACCAAGTTTCGGCCGAACAGGTACTGCAGGTGCCCCTTGAAGCCTTCGTCGGTGTCGAACATGTCATCGCCCGAGTTCTGGCAAATGAGATGATCGGCGTTGACGGTGCCGCCGAACCACTCGAAGCAATCGTCCGCCTGATCTTTGACCATGATGTGGTCGACGACCGTTTTGTCGCCCACCCCAGCGAACGAGAGCCCGTTGATCTCCTTGGCCGCGGGCTCGGTAACGATGATGTCCCCGCCGAACTCGATGCGCACGTAGCGCAAGGTGCCGCTGCTGTCGGCCGGGTCGTCGCCGCCGTAGCTGGCGCGGTCGTCGGTCATGCCCTCGTAGATGCGCACGGGCTCCACTTCGTCGGCGATCTTGGGGCCAATAGGCGCCTTACCGAGCAGCACCACCCCGCCCCAAGGCGTGTCGCTGAAGGCGTGCTCTTCGGACGTGAACAAGATCGGAGCGTCGGCGGTGCCGGCCGCCACCAGCTTGGCCCCTTGCATCACGAACAGCGAGCCAGCGTTGGGCTTCGGCGTGCCTTCGATGCGGGTGCAGGGCTCGATGGTGAGCGTCTTCCCAGCCGGCACGAACAGGCGGTCATTGAGCGACCAAACCGTGTCCGCCGTCAGCAGCGTGGCCGTGACGTTACCGTCGGCGTCCGCGGGGATCACCTTGACCGGCCGCTCGCCGTAGATGTCGCAGGGCGCGACGGACGGACCGCCACCTTCGCCACCCACGGCGCCAGCGCCCGCGTTGCTGGTGTCGCCGGCGACGGCAGCCGTGCCGCCTTCAGGCTCGCCCGTCTTGCCACCATCGTTGTTGTTCTTGCCAGCGCCGCCGGCTTTACCGCCGGTGCCGGCTTTGCCGCCCGAGCTGCTCTTGCCGCCGGTGGACTCGCCGGCGTCACTCTTGGTGCCGCCGTTCGGCGCGCCGGGGTTGTCTTCGTCGTCGCCGCAGGCAACCACGTTGAGCGACATAAGCAATGCGGTGCCACACACGATTGAAAGTTTCTTCATTTGAGCTCCTACGCTTGCGCGCCACCTTGCCGCTGCCGTGTGGCGACTCCGGGCTCGGCTCGTAACTTTCAGGTGTCGTTCGGCCACGAGCGGCAGCACTAAAATGCACGCGCGTCACGTTGCGAACCGCAAAGGCACCGGAGCGCGTACAGCCGTCGCAAGAGGCCCCGCAATCAGGCAATGCCGTGACCCTTCGGTGTCCGAGTCAGTACGTGTACGTACCCGTCAGGGTGTACAGGCGTCCCTCGGCCTCGTGGTACGTCTCGCGGGCCGCGTTGCGCGATTTTCCAATGGTGGAGACGATCGGAGAATTGAGGATGTTGACCGCGTTGAGGCGCACCTGAAAGTGCTTGCCGAAGCCCTTCGAGCCCGTGAAATCGAGCGAGTAGCGAGGCTGCTCGTATTCGTCGTCGAGGCCCGAAGTACCAACCCGCGTGATGCGCGGTCCAACCACGTTGCCCAGCAGGCGAAGGTTCAAGGCCGCCGGCACGTTTTCGTAGTCGAGCGCCAGGTTCACGACGTAAGGAGCCTGGTTGACCATCGCGCGGTCTTCGTTGGTGACGATGATGCCCGCTTTGCCCTGGTTGGGGTCCAGCTCAATCTGTGAGTGCGCCAAGGTAACGTTGGCGATCAGGCTCAAATCTGCGAGCTTTTTGCTGATGAAGTCTAAAGACTTGCGCGACTCGAGCTCGAGGCCGAGCAAGCGCGCGGCCTTGGCGTTCTGAAACTTGATGATGGTGTTCGAGGTCACGTACGGTTCGATGGGCGCATCGAACAATTTGTAAAAGAAGCTGAAGGCCATGACTTCGCGCGGCGTCGGAAAGTGCTCGACCCGCAGGTCGGCGTTCTGGACGTGCGTCAGCTGGAGCTTGGGATTGCCGGCGAGCTGCCGGCCGCCGAAATAGTCCGTGTAGGTGGAGGGAGAGAGCTCGCGAATCTGAGGCCGTGCGATCGTTTCGGACAACGCTACCCGCAGCTTCGTCCGCTTACTGGCCGCGTAGGCCAGAGAGAGAGCCGGCAATACGTCGGTGCTCTCGATGGTGCCGCCGGGTTGGTCTTCGCCGCTATACTGATCCCAAGGCGTGATGGTCTGCTCGGTATGCTCGACCCGCGCCCCCACGACCATCCGCAGGTCGTCGAAGAGCGTCGCGTCGATCATGCCGTAGCCGGCGTAGATATCGAGGGTGGCGCGGTACGCGTCGTCTTTGAAGGTGTTCTCTTCGGGCGACAGGGCCGTGCCGATGTTGCCCCATTGGTACAGCTTTTCTGGGCAATTTAGCTGATAAACGGGGCCGCATTCCAAGAGCTCGGGCTTTCCACCGCGGGTGATGGGGTTGAGCACGAAGCGCCGCGTCGAGAACGCGCGCTCACGTTGCGAGAGCAAGCCGCCCACTTTCAGTTTGGCAATTTCCGGGTTCTTGGTGACCGGCTGGGTCCAATCCAGGCCGCCGCCGCGCTGCTTCTCGCTCTGCTCGGAGAACTGATGAATGCCGCCGGAGCCGTTGCTGGTGGCGCTCCACGATTGCTTGACCTCGTTGAGCTGGTAAGCAGTCGTGCGGGTATCGGGCTCGTCGCGCGACGCCACGGAGTAAGACGCGTTCCAGGTCAAGGTCGCTCGGTTCAATGCGGGAAAATCGTGCTCGCCGCGCAGTTGGAGTAGGTCGAGGGCGCGGCTGACGTAGCGCAGCCGCGCCGTGGTCACCTCGCCGTTGAGGTTTTCGTACGTGCCCAGCGAGAGGTTGGTGGTGGCATCGGCCAGCTGCGTGTGGAGCCCGCTGAGGGTGATGCGATGCTTGGTCGAGGGCCAATAGCTCACGCTGGCGAGCGCGCCCCAATTGACCTTGTCTTCGCCCTGCACCGAGCGGATGTCGTTCTCGGTCGAGAGCATGGGCTTACCGGTCACGGGCTCGACGTCAGGCTGAAAATCGCGGCGAATTGCCCGGCGGAGCCGGAAAGAGCGGCCGTAGTTGAGCGTGGCCAGCACGCCCAAGCGCTGATCGCCGCGCAAGCTCCAGCCGTTGCCCGCGACCGCGGTGAGCGAGTAGCTCGGTGGGGTCAGCGCCACGCGGGGGTGCATGGACGAGTTGATGCTGCGTCCGGCGTTCAAGACGTCGTCGGCGGTGACGCACAGCGCAGGATCCGGGTTGGCTTTGCAGTCGTTCGACGCGTGGCCCAGCCGGGGGATGCCCTTCTGAAAGCCTTGCTTCGAAAAACCGTCGGGCAGAGAGCGGGTGCTTTTGTCGTAGCCCAGCCAGTCGGTGCTGCTGCCAGGGTGCGTGTAGCGCTCGCGAAAGGTCGCCTTGCTGTCGAAGCCGGTGCCGAGCGAGAGCTGAAACAGCGGCTTCGTCGGCAGCTCGCGCGTCTCGATGCGCACGGAGCCGCCGGCGAAGTCGGCGGGCACGTCGGGTGTGAAGGTCTTGACGATGGTGACGCTCTCGAGAATGAGCGACGGAAACAGGTCGAGGGGAATGGCGGCGCGGTCGGGCTCGGGGCTGGGCAGCGGCGCCCCGTTCAAAAGCGAGCTCGTGTAGCGCTCGCCCAGACCGCGCACGTAGACGAAGCGGCCGTCCACGATGGAGGCGCCCACGACCCGCTGCGTTGCCTGGGCCGCGTTGCTGGCCGGCGAGCGCGAAATTTCGGCGCGCCCCACGCCGTCGCCGACGGAGGCGGAGCGCTGTCGTGTCAGCAGCAGGCCCTCGACCGACGAGTGGTCGACGTCTTGCACGATTTCGACGGTGTCGACGGCGGCTTCGTCGGGGACGACGTCGATGTCGTAGCGCTCCAGCTCGCCGGCTCTGACCTGGACGTTCTTGAGGACCGATGGCTTGTGCAGCTCGACGTAGATGCGCAGCGTGTAGGTGCCGGGGGGCAGCTCGAGCCGAAAGCGGCCTTCGAAGTCGGCGATGGTTCTGTGCTTGCTGCCGACGACGCTGATTTGCGCTTCCGGCATGGTCTCGTGCTCGACGGCGTCGCTGACCACGCCCACCAGCGCGCCCTTACCCTTGGCGGGCGGCTTGACGAGCGCGGAGGCGCCGGCAGCTTCTTCGGCGGCTAGCTCTTTCTCCACTTCGGCGTCTAGCTGTGCGTCGCTTGGCGGCTCTTCGTCGGCGGCCGGCGGCGCCGCCGCTGGAGCGGCTCCGGCAGGAGCCGAAGCTCGTTCGTCGTCTCCGTCTTCGACGTGCGCGTCGCCCTCGCCGTCGGGCTTGGGTGCGGGTGCAGGCGCGGGCGCCGCCTGAGCGCGCGCACTCGAGGTGAAAGACGTCTGCACGAGGAGCGCGCTCAGCAGGGCGAGGGCGTAGCGGAAAGGTCGCATGTGAAAGCGACCCGAATGTCCGAGCGGCACGTGACGCCCCAATGACGAACCCGAAACTTTACAAAAAATCCAGAGACAGAGCCGTGAAGGGCTCGTGACCGCGGAGGACACGGCCGGCTGCTCACGCTCCGGGTGCGGCCGCCTCGCGCCGGCTGCGGCGCCGCGCCAGGCTTTGCTCTCGTGGAAAGAAACGCAGTGTTCACGGGCACTTAGCGCCGCGCTTTACAGGGCCGCGCAAATCGGCTTCTTTGCCCGTCCCTCCCCGAGAGTGGCCAGGAGATGAAGTCGATGTCGATCCGGAAGTTGCTGAGTGTTGGCGTGTGCGTCGCAATGATGACGGGCTGCGGCTACAGCGAAGACGAGTGGCAAGCGCAACTCGCGAAGTACGCGCAGCTATCCCAAAAGAACAAGGCCACGGAGGGCGAGCGCGCGGCCACGCAAGCCGAGCTCGAAATGACGCAGAAGCAGGTCGCCGACCTGAAAGCTCAATTGCAGAAGATGGGCGTCGACCTCGACACCATCAACCAGCAGCTGGCGCAGACCGGCACCGCGAACCAACAGCTGGCCAAGAACGTGGAAGATTTGCAGCGCGCGCTCAAAGAGTATCAAGAGCGCGCCGCTCAGCTGGAGCGCATCAAGGCTCGCTTCGAGCTCCTGCGCGACAAACTGAAGAAGCTGACCGAGCTCGGCCTGAAGGTGGAGATCCGTCGCAACCGCATGGTCATTCGCTTGCCGGGCGACGTGCTGTTCGCTTCGGGCGACGACAAGCTGAGCAAAGAGGGTGACAAGGTGTTGGACGCGGTCGCCGAGGTGATCCGCAACGACAAGCAGCTCTCGGGTCGCTACTTTCAGGTCGCGGGCCACACCGATAACAAGCCGCTCAAGGGCGGGCGCTTCGGCGATAACTGGGGCCTGTCGGCCATGCGCGCTCGCCAGGTGCTGCTGTACTTGGTGGCGCCCGTCGACGCCAAAGACGGCGGCGGCGGCCTCACCGCCGAGCGTCTGCACGCCGCCGGCTACGGCGACACCGATCCGGTCGCCAAGAACGACGCCGACGAAGGCCGCAAGCAAAACCGCCGCGTCGAGCTGGTGCTGATGCCCGACGTCGAAGAAATGCTCGACCTCAAATCTCTGATCTGAGCCGCAGCACGACGACGCCGCGCGTCCCTATCTTGGGGAGGCCTTGCCTGCGCGGGCAGCTGCCCGCGGCGCGCGCGGGCAACGCCCGCGCCAGGAACCTGGGCCTACCCCTCTCGGTCCCGAGCTCGCGTTCGAGACGAGAAGGCGTGGTGAGCCGGATCCGAGCTCGCGTTCGAGACGAGAAGGTGTGGTGAGCTGGGTCCGAGCTCGCGTTCGAGACGAGGAAGGGCAAGGCGGGGCGCTGTGGCGGCGAGGCCGAGTGAGGGCCGGGCCGGGCGAGGCTCGACGCCGGCGAGCTTGGAGGATTCGGGATTTCGCGGGGTTGGCGGGGGCTCTGAGCCTCCCGGCCGGGCGCTGATTAAAAAGCCGAAACTTGGGGGGTCGGGGTCGCGTAGGAGACTCGTTGTGGGCAACTTCTAGCGCTCCAGTGTGGGCCGGTATACGACATGCCGGCTTGGAAGCGTCGCGTAGCCCGGACACTTCTGCCAACAGCGCAGAAGAGCTGATGGAGCGCTACGTAGACGGACAATCAGATGCGTTCGACCAGCTGTACCGCAGGCTTTCGCCGACGCTCATGGGCTACCTGCTCCGCCTGACTCGTAACCGCGCCCGCGCGGAGGACCTGCTGCAGATAACCTTCACCAAGGTGCACCGCGCGCGCGCCAGCTACTTGAAGGGCGCCCCCGTGCTGCCCTGGGCCGTGGCCATTGCGCGTCGCTCGTTTCTGGACGAACGACGGGCGGCCGCCGTAAGAAATGAAGATTTGAGCGCCGATGGCAGCCTGCCCGAGCCCCGCCCCGAAGCGCCTGCCCTGGGCACAGAAATGTCCGACGCGCTCGAAATCGCCCTGCAGCGGCTGCCCGAGAGCTACCGGGAGGCCATCGAGCTCACCAAGATTACGGGGTTGAGCATTCAAGAAGCCGCCAGCGTGCTTGGCACGACAGAAACTGCCGTCAAACTCAGAGTGCACCGCGGCTACAACCAGCTTCGCAAAGAGCTCGACGGCTTTCAACGGACCGCATGACGAAAATCAGCGGCCTCACCTCCACCCGCTCCCCGACATGACTCAGAAGGACCCTTTGGCAGACCTCCCGTGGCCGGGAGCGACGGTAACGCCCAGTGAGGCGTGCTCGAAGGCCATCCGCGGTACTTGCACCAAAGGGCTGTGCGCAAAGCGCGGGGTTTCGGCGGTGGGCCGCGCGCTGCTCACCGTGGGGTTGTCGGTGCTGCTGCTCGGCGCCTACGTCTGGTACGCCCTGGCCGATCATCGGCCGTCGGCCATCGTCAGCACGGCGTTGTTCGGGGCCATCGGTTGGCTGGGCGCGCAAGCGGCGCTCGTGTTCGCCACCTTGGCCAGGCCGCCCGGCAAGCGCGGCTCGCGCGCGCTGCGGCTCGGGCTTTTGGTCGGCGTGCCGCTGCTGTTCATCACCTACCTCGCGCTGGTGTCGACGGAGCGGTTCGCGTTCGCCAAGTTCTCGCAGGGTTATCTGGCGGGTCACGCCATCGGCTGCGGGCTGGTGGCCTTGTTCTTCGGCGCGCTCGTCGCGGGCGGCGCCATGGTCGCGTGGCGCCGGACCGATCCGTACAATCCTGGCATTTCGGGGGCCATGATCGGCATGGTGGGGGGGCTGGCTTCGGGCGCCGGCATGAGCGTGGCGTGCCCGAGTCACGAGACGCTTCATTCGTGCCTCTCCCACGGGATGGTGGTCTTCGCGCTCGCGCTGTTGGGGTTTGGGTTCGGGCGGCGAATGCTCGCACCGTGAATACTACTACCGAAGTCAAGCCAGGCGCTGGACGCAGCAAGCTGTCCAAGGCGGCCGACTGGGCCATGTACGCGGGAATCGCCGGCTTGTTCGGCGTGCTGGTGACGCGCGGCACTTCGGGTCCGCGCGAGGGCGCGCCCGCCAAGTCGTTTCAGCTGCCGCTGGCGTCGGGTGCAGGCGTGTTCAGCTTGGACGAGCAGCGCGGCAAGCCGGTGTTGATGGAGGTGTTTGCCAGCTGGTGCGGCGCCTGCGAGCACGCCGCCCCGATGGTCGACGCGGTGTATCGCGACGCGCAGAGGTCGGGCGTGGTGTTCGTGGGCGTGAGCGTGGACAACGACGCCGCGGCGGCCAGGCGCGTGCAAGAGAGCTGGCCCATCGCCTACCCGGTGGTGGTCGACGACGGGCGCGTGCAGCGCGCCTACGGGGTGTCGCTGCTGCCCACGTTCGTGCTCATCGATCGCGACGGCACGGTGAAGCGCGTGTCTTCGGGCGTGCCTTCGCGCCGCACTCTTTCGCGCTGGCTGGCCGAGCTTTAGCCGTTACTTCTTGTCGGCGGGCGCGCTCGAGCCGCTGGGGGCGGGGGCGCTTTCGGGCATGCCCGGCTGCCGCAGCAGCAGCTGGCCGTCGCGCATTGGCGTGAAGGCGTGCGTCGGGGGACGGGCTTTGAAGCTGCCGTCGTCGACCTCGCGCGAAACCGTCTTCCAGATTTGCTGATCGCGCTCGACGCGGATGATGTGACGCTCGGCTTTGCCACCGGTGCCGGTGGTGGTGACACGCGACACGGCGTGTAGGGGATCGCGCTCGAGCAGCTCGGCGCTGCCCAGCACGGTACCGCGCAGCTCCGACGCTTGCTTGACGCAGGTCGGGTTGGAGTCGCAGGCCTTCTGCTGCTGCTTCACCTGCTCGACCATCGGGCCCTTGGCCAGCTCCATGGCTCCGCCCCAGCTCTTGGTCGCCCAGCGCAGCTCGAACTCGAGCGCCGCGTCTTTGGGATCGCGAGCCAGATCGACCAGCTCCACCTTGCGTGGGTCGCGGGTCTCTTTCGGCGGGTGGTAGTTGCAACCGCCGCGCGCGAACACCCACATGCACAGGGTCATGATGCCGATCACGCCCAGCATGCCCAGGGTCTGGTTGGTGGGCGAGTCGATCTCCTCCTCTGTCATGGGAGGCGGAGGAGCGGGGGGCTTGGCTTTTTTCTTCTTCTTCTTGGGCGCCGTGGAGGGCGCACGCGCCGGCTCCGCCTCGGGCGGCTGGCTCGCCGCGGTCGACTCTTGGGGCCCTTGCGCGCTCGACATGCGCGCTTCGGGTAGCAAGCCTCCGAGATTTCCGCAACCGGCCCGGCTGCCGACCGAGGGGGAGCATGCCCCGTTCCGTCTGGTTTCCCGCTGCGATCGGCCTTTGTTTGCTCGGCTGCGCCACCAGCGCGCCCCTGCCCCCAAAAGCGGTCGCGCTGAACCGCGCCGGGGCCGAAGCGCTGGCCCGGGGCGACCTGGAAACGGCGGACGCTCGGCTCAGCCTGGCCCTCGAGTACAGCCCGCGCTTCGTGGAGGCGCTGGTGAACCAAGGCCTGGTCGAGCTGCAGCGCGGCAACTTCGCGCGCGCTCGCGAGCTCTTCATGCGCGCGCGCCGCCTGAACTCGGACGTGGCGCAGCCCCACCACGCGCTCGGCGTCTTGGCCGAGCGTCAAGCGCGGCCCGACGAAGCGTCGCGGCACTACTACGAAGCCTTGGCCGTCGACCCCGGCTTCGCGCCTTCACGCGCCAACCTGGCGAGGCTGCTGTTCGACGCCGGCATGTTGAACGAGGCGCTGGTGCAGTTCAAGCGGCTGCACGAGGTCGCGCCCGACTCACCAGAAGCCGCGCAGGGTCTGGCCGAGACGCTGCTGCGGCTCGGCCGCGTCGACGAAGCGGAAGCCGCGACCCGCCAGGCGAGCGAGCGCTTTCCGGACTCCGCGGAGCTCACCGTGCTGGCAGCGCGCAGCTTGCTGCGGCAAGGCAACGTCGCGCGCGCCATCGAGCTGCTCTCGCCGCTCGGCTACGGGCGCGACGACGTTGCGGCCAACGCGCTCGGCTGGCTGGCCACGGCCGAGCTGCTGCGCGGGCAGCCTCGGCTAGCGGTGGGGGCAGCAAAACGCGCGTTGGCGCTCGATCCCAGCTCGGCGGTGGCGACCTACGCCATGGCGCAAGCCCTCGAGGCCTTGGGCGATCCAGCGGCAATTAGCTGGCAGCGGCGCGCGCGCGAACGGCGCTGAGAGGCCACGAATGGCCAAGTCAGTCGATGATCGCGGTCGAGGCGCCCGGCGGGCGAGGCGCGACGAAGGCGCCTACCCGCGGCATGTAACTGAGGAGCAACGAAGCCCGCGGGGATGCATCGGCCGCGAGGGCGAGTGACTTGGCCATTCGCGAGCCCTAAGCGCGACAAGCCTGGGAGAAAGCTCTATGCTGCGCGCGCTTGACGAGCCTGACCGCCGAGAGCGTTGCCCCCAAAGCATTCTTGCCGCCCCGTTCGCTCGTGCGGTTGTGCGCGGGCGCGCAGCGGAGCCTGTGGGGCTTGCGGCTCGGCCGAATGTACAGCTTCGGCGTGGGTGTCAGCTACGCGGCCCTGGTCTTCGTGGGGCCCGAGTCGCTCGCCGGCTCGGCCAAGCTTTGGGCCCGAGCGTTGGCCACGGCGTCTTGGGTGGCCGGCGTGGGCGCGCTCTCGCTGGCCACCGAGCTAGGCGGCCGCGACGCCACGCAAGGCCTGACCGCGCTCGCGCGCCTGCGTGGCTTCGGCGAGCCGCAGCTGGAGAGCGCGCGCTTCGTGGCGGGCGCGCGGCGGCTGTCCGCCACGGTACTGGTGCCGGGGCTGATGCTGGCGCTGGCCATCACGCTGCGCTTCCGCACGCTCCACGGCAGTGCCGTTGGGCTCGGGTTGGCGCTCGCGACCTTGCCCTACGCCGCGTTGGTTGGCAGCTCGCTGGCGGCTCTTGCCCGCGCTTGTAGCGGCTGGTTGCCGGGGCGCGGGCGGCTCTTGCTGCTGGCGCTCGTGCTGGGGCCTTGGCTCCTGGCCTCGGGCTTGGGAGTGGCCGTGCCGAGCCTGCCCGGGGCGTTCGCGTGGCTTTTGCGCCACCTCGCCGGAGGCGTATCGTGATGCGGGTGCAGCTGCGCGAAGCCGCGCTGGGCCAGCTGCGCGGGGCTGACCTGAGCTTGACCCCCGGCCGCTATGTGGTGCTCTCGAACGAGCGCGATCCGCTGCTCGACTTGGTCGCGCTGCTGGTCGGCCGCGAGCCAACTCGAAGCGGCCTTGCCCTGGTGGATGGAGTGTCACCCGCCTCGCACCCGCAAGCCCGCAAGCGCATCGCGGCGCTGCTCGATGAAGAAGCGCTGCTGCCCAGCGCGACCGTGCAGAGCAGCGTCGCCAAAGCGCTGGCCATGCGTGGCGCAGCCCCGGCTCTGGCCGTAGAGGTCCTGGCCGCGGCCGGCCTCGCGCGCTTCGCCGAGCTCTCGCCGGGCTCGCTGGGGCCACGCGAAACACGCAGCGTGGCGCTGGCGCTGGCGCTCGGCCAAGACAGCGCGGAGCTGTTCGTGCTGCACGAGCCGCTCGCCACGCTGGTGCCGGCGTCGGTCGTGCTGGCGCGCCTGGATCAGCACGCGGCGCGCGGAGCCGTCGTGCTGACCACGACCACCAGCACCGCCGACGCCACCACCCTGGGCGGGCAATGGTTGTGCATAGAGCTCGGGCGGCTGCGTCACGTCGCCGGCCCGGCGCCGCGCCTCGGCGCCGGACCCTGGCAGCAGGTGCTGGTCGAAACCGACGACGCCCGTGCGCTCTCGCGGCTGCTGCAAGAGTCGCCCCATGGCATTTCGACGGAGCTCGGTGCGTCACCGACATCGCTCAAAGTCATGGGTCCTGCGCTCGACGTCACCGTGCACGAGCTGGTCACGCTCGCGCGCCAACACGCCGTCGAGCTGCGGCGCATCGAAGCCGCGGTGCCCCCGGTGGAGGCGCTCTTGGCCGCGCGCGCCGGCTTTGCACGGGGCGCTTACGAGGCCGCGCGCCTGGCCGCGCAGCTGCCCGCGACCCAGGCCGAGGGCGCGCCGAACCCGCAACCCCCGGGGGTGACATGAGCGTCGCGGCCGGCGTCGATTTGGCGCGCGAACGGCTGCGCGGACGCGCCACCTCCGTGGCGCTCGGGCTGGCTTTGGCGTTCGAGCTGGGGGTGGCCCTGCTCGAGCGCGCACGAGGAGCGAGCGGCGCGGCCGACCGCGCGCTCTCGGGCGGCACCTTCGGCATCGCGCTGCCGCTCGTCTGCTACTTCTTGGTGGCGCGCGCGTGCGGCGCCGCGAGCTTGCGTGAAGCGCTGTGGCCGCTGGCCCGGCACGGCTTGGATCGGCGCACGTCGACGTTGGGCCTCGCGCTGCCGCCCGCGCTCTTGTCCGCCGTCTTCGCGAGCGTGAGCGGAGTGTTGGTAGTGCTCATCACGCGGGGCCCGAGCGATGCGCGATGGTTGGCCGACGCCTGGGCCAGCGCCTGGATTGGCGCGGTGGCGAGCGCCGCCTACGTGGCCGCGTTCGTGGGCGCTTCGGCGCTCGGACGGCGCGGCAGAGGCCGCGCTTGGCTACTTGCGGCAGATTTTCTGCTGGGCGCTGGTGATTCGTTCTTGGCGTTTCCTTGGCCCAAAGGCCACGTGCGAAATTTGCTCGGCGGCAACGCGGTGTTGGAGCTCACGCAAATGGGCGCGCTGGGCGCGCTGGTGGCTATCGGCGTCGTGCTGCTGGGGCTCGGCACGTTGCGCGCTCAGCGCTGAGGCAACCCGGCCACGGCGGCCGAGCCAATGCGCCCCAGCGCCCACAAGCAGTACCCGTGCCAAGGCTTGGAAGGGGCGCGCGTTCCGCTTCTTTTGGCGTAAAAATCGTGCTTTTGGCGGCGCCGCCTCAGCCCGAAGTCGTTTCGCCCGCAGCGCCCGCGCCGATAGCTGGCGTCCTTACGGATCGGACGCTAGGCTCGCCTTCGCTTGCACACCGTCAGTTATCGCTTCGACGACTTCGAAGCTCTGGGACGAGCCCTCGACGCAGAAGATACGGATCTGGCTCTTTTGGACCAGGACGTGAAGGACGGACAGTGGCTGCTGGCCACCTTCTTCGTCGGCGAAGAGACGACCTCCGTAGCCGGACGCGTCATCGATCGCGGAGATTGCCTGCGGCTCACGTTCGAAGAGCGAGACCAGCTTCGGCTCAGGCACTTTGCCAACGGCAACGGTCGCCCGTCGGAGGGCTCGCTGCGCATCGCGGAGCAGGGGCTGTTGCCCGCCTCGAGCGCGCTGGTGGTCAGCGGCAGCGCGCCGGTGGCTACCATCGTGGGCCAGCTGCTGCGAGGTTGGGGCGCCAGTGTGCAGACGGTCGGCAGCGTCGAAGACGCGCTCGACGCGCTACGCCAGAAGGCCGTCGACGTGATCGTGCTCGACTCGCTCTTACCGGGCTTGGATTGTGGCGATCTCTGCCAAGCCTTGTCTCGCACGCAGAGCGGTGCGCGCCCGTCCGTGCTCCTGCTCGGTCAAGATCCGACCTGCGCCGACGCGCACGCCGCGCTCGCCGCCGGCGCCGACGACTTCGTGCAGAAGCCTTTCCGCGCTCAAGAGCTGCGCGCGCGCCTGGTCGGCCTGCTCGAGCACAAGCTTTGCGGCTAACCAGCTCCGAGCCGTGAGCGGCTCACCACCTCCGACGGTCCGAGAAAAACCTTCAGGAGCCGGGACTACTCGAGGGCTACTCGTGCGGGGAGCCGCTCAGCGTAGCGCGTAGGCGAGCCAACTCGTCCGCTCGCTCGAGAAGCAGGCCCGAAGCCAACGCTTCATCGACGATTCGGAGCGCGCCGGCAGAGTTACCAGCGGCCAAGAGCCAGTCGATCTGCGCCAGCATGACCTCGCCGCGCAGCGAGCCGTCGGGAAAACGCCGGCGGTAGTCGTCGAGGGTGCGAAGCGCCCGGTCCGGCTGGCGCAGCGCCTTGCCCTCGAGCCGCGCTTGCTCGAAGAGCGCCAGCTCGGCGCTCATGCCGGCGCCGCTGGCGAGCTGGGCGTAGCAAGCCAGCGCCTGCTCCGACGCGCCGACGCGCGCGAGCTGGGCGCAAGCAACGGCCCCGCCGCTGGAAGACCCTTCACTCGCCGGAGCGACCACGGCCTCGGCCGGCGGGGGGTTCGGCTCTTCGGCGCGGGCCAGCGACGGGCGACTCGGGCGAGGGGCCAGCACCTTCAGCGGCGTCGGCGCCGGGCTCTCCGCGCTGGGCGCCGGCGAGGCGGCCGTGCCTGTGGAGCTCGGCGCGTGGCCCAGAGACGTAGAGCCGGCCGCGGCGGCGTGACTGCGTGTCGGCTGCTGCGCGGCAAGCTCCGCGCGAATGTCGAGCAGCGGCTCTCGGCGCTGCAGGGTGCGAACACCAACCAGCACGCCGACCAGCGCGAGCAGCATGAGCCCGCGTTGCCGCTGCGCGCGGCGCAAACGGCGTTCTTGCAAGACGGCGAAGCGCGGCGGCGAGGGCAGCGGCTGCGCCTCGCGCTGCGCCAACGCCTCGCGGACGCAGTCTCCAGCGGGCCCGCGCGTCTGCACCAGCCGAGGAGGAGCCCTGTGCTGGTCCGTCACTTGCGGGCCTCGCTCTCGACGAAATTTTGGAATTTCTTGCGAGCGTCGTGCAGCCTTCGATACACGGTCGCTTCGGGGCAGCCCAAGATCGAGGCGAGCGCTACGCCGGCCTGGCCCTCCAGCTCGTAGAGCACGAACGCTTCGCGCTCCAGCGGGGTGAGCTGATTCAGCGCGGCCTGGAGCAGGCGCTCGGCTTGCCCCGGCTGGTGCTCGTCCCACTCCATCTCGCGGGTGAGCTCGAGCGCGAGCACTTGGCGGATACGCCTGGCAAAGCGAGCTTTCTCGCGCGAGCGCCGTGCCTGCGTTACCGCCAAACGGCACAGCCAAGTCTTGATGGCGGCTTCGCCCCGAAACTTGTCCAGCGAGCGAAACGCCTGCAGGAAGACCTCTTGCACCGCGTCGTCCAGCGCGTCGGGCGCAACCCCGAGCCGCTGCAGAAAATTAGCCGTGCTGCCGGCGTAGCGCGTGTAGAGCCAGGCCCACGCCGCTTCATCCCCCGCGACGCAGCGCGAAACGATGGCTTCCTTCGGCTGTTCCAGCCCTGCCAAAACGCGCATGGTCCTCCAAAGCTTTAGAGTCGTAGACGACGACGATCCTTCGGTCGTCACCCTCGATGGTTGTCATTTACTACAAGCGTAGCGCCAAGGTTAGTTGGCTTTGACCGAACCAACGCTCTGGAACCAGTACCGGTTTTGCATCACCTTCGGCGCGACGCAAGACGAAGCGCGACGTTCCGCCGACGGCTTGGGCTCCGGCGACCACGCCCCAGCCCAATGTCCACGAAGGAGAAGGCGACCACGCGAGCTCGGCGGCGGCGCCGAGCCCGGGCACCCAACGGTAAGCCGAATGCTGGTGGGAAAGGCCCGCCGCCTTTGCGCGTTGCAGCCGCAGCTGTGCCCACGGCCCGAGCGCGATGGACCGAGAACCGAAACGCAACGTGAGCGGGAGCGAGAGCGAAGACTGCGCCGTGAAGGCGCTGATCTCTTGCTCTCTCACGGTTTCGTGGAGCGGCCGCAGAAAAGCTGCAACGTCCAGCGCGAAGCCCAACTGCAAGCCCACCGGCGCGCGCAGCGCGACTGGAAAGAGAGCGCCGCCGACGCTGGCCGCGATGCCGAGGTTCACGTCGTACAGAAAACCGGCGCGGAGCCGCCATGCACCTTCCGTCGAGGCAACCGCGGGGGCGGCGGCCAGCTCGTGAGCCGGAGGGCGCGGCAAAATCGGCGCGGGTTGGTCGCTCGGCCTATCTGGAATCGGTTCCAGATTCCGGTCGGGCGTAGGAGCATTTTCGACGGCATCGAAATAGCGCTCGAGCACGAGAGCGAGCGCCTGGGCCGCGTCCTGACAGCCCGACTTGTCCAGCTGCAGCGCGCGCTCGAGCACCCGTTGCTGGCCTTCGCGGACCACCAGCTCTAGCCGCTGCTGCCCGTCCAGCCCGCGAACCAGCGAAAATTCGACGTGATAATCGCCTTCTACTTCACCGACGCGAGCCTTGATGGCCGCGCGCGCTTCTTCTACCGGGGGGCACAGCGCATCGGGCGTGCTGGTCGTTACTTCGAGTGCGGGAAAGCCTCCCAGCCAAAACATTCGTGCACAGCCTAAGCCGAGGCGACGCGGACGAACAGTGCGTTCGAACCATCCAATCGCTCGCCGACCCAAGCATCGAGGGTGGGAGTCCGCTGACGTGTGCGGTATAGCGGTTGCTCCTCCATGGGTCGACTCCGCATTCTGCTGGCCGTCGCGACCTTCGGCCTGCTCGGCTGCTCGGGCGATCGCGTGCTGGGCGATTACCCGCCCAGCACTTGCGATTTGGCGGAGCCGCCCCAGGAGTTCAGCAACGAGCCGCTCAGCATTGCCACGTTCTGGGCCGACCGCGAACAGGCGGCGCTGGAAACTTTGCGCGAGCGCGTGGATTCCGACCGTTATCTCATTTCTACCGAGCAAATCGGCACGCGCGTAGAGGTGCAGCGCCACATCAACGACGCGTTCGAGAGCCAAAAGTTACCCGACGTATTCCAAGTCAACGGCGGCTCCGACGTGCTGCGCTGGGTGAAGGATCGCGCGCCCGACGCCACGGACGTGTGCGCCCTCGATACCCTGCGCGACGACTCACACTGGAGCAGGCGCTACTTCCCCGAGGCGCTGGGGCCGCTCACTTGTCACGGCAACCTGTATGGGCTGCCGGTCGGCATCCATCACCTGAACGTTCTTTTCTACAACCGCGAGCTGTGGAACACCCTGGCCGAACGCGCGCGCGCCAATGGCGTCGAGCTGCTCGACCCGGCCGAGCTGAAGACACCGTACGAGCTGCTGGCCCAGCTGCGCCAAGTCTCCGAGCTGCACGTCGCGGCGTCGAGCGGCAAGCAAATCGTGCCGCTGGCCATCGGCACCGAGAGCGAGTGGCCGCTCACCATCATCGCCTTCGAGAACGTGCTGCTCAGCTTGGGTCGCGACGCCTACGAGACCCTCTGGATGGGCGGCCTCGCCGCTGCCAGCGAGCAGCGACGCACGGAGCTACGCGAAGCGCTGGAAGAAATGCTGAGCGTGCTGCGCGTGCTGCGCGGCTTCAGCGATCTGTCGGCGTCCGTGGGCTGGCAAGACGCCCTGCGCCAAGTCGGAGCGGGCGAAGCCTTGATGACCATCACCGGTGACTGGGGCTTCGTCCAGCTGGACAGCGAGATGCTGGCGAACGTCGAGACCGTCTCATTTCCCGGGACGGCGAGCAGCTTCGTGTACACGCCGGACAGCTTTGCGGTGCCGCGCGAGCTGAAGAAAAACGGTTTTCCCGCGCGCTCGTTCTTGCAGGACGTCGTGGCCGACAAGCGCGCGCTGATCGACTTCTCGAACGCCAAGCACGCCATCCCTCCCCGCAGCGATCTGAAAGACTCCGAGGTCAATTTGCTCGCTAGCGAGAGCTTGCGCGCGACTTATCGGCAGTTCGCGCGCTGCCAAGCCAACCAGGGTTGCAAGCTGCTATTGGCCGTCTCGGGGCTCGCGCCGCCACCCGGCACGAACCCATGCTTCGACGAAGTGGACTCGCTGCTGACCTTCGCGGTGACCGGACACGATCCCTGGAGGGGCAGCACGGTGCCGCGCCGCTGCACGAGCATGCTGCCGCGCAGCAGCGCCGGCGCCGAAGAGCGACTGGTCGACCTCCTGTTGCAAGTAGCCGAGCACCGCTTCGCCGCTGACTGCCGCTGACTGCCGCTTCACGTCGGAAGAGTCAGTTCGCTACCGAACTGACTTTTCAGAACCGGAAGGCCTCTTCACGTCGCAAGAGTCAGTTCGCTACCGAACTGACTTTTCAGAACCGTAAGGCCTCTTCACGCCGCAAGAGTCAGTTCGCTACCGAACTGACTTTTCAGAACCGGAAGGCCTCTTCACGCCGCAAGAGTCAGTTCGCTACCGAACTGACTTTTGCGACGCGGGAAGCGCTTCCGCTGTTCACTGCTCTCGGAACGCCTCGGCGGGCCGCAGCCGGGAGGCGTGCACGGCCGGCCAAATCGTAGCAACCAGGCACACCAGGATGGCGAACAACCCCACGAGCACGAACTCGATGGGCCGCACCTGAACCGGCAGGTGCGAGATGAAATACACCTTGGGGTCGAGCGGTAACGCGTAGACGAGCAGCAGCTTGCACACGACCACGCCCAGCGTGAGCCCGAACGCCGTCCCGAACACGCCGATGATGCCGCCCTGGTACAAAAATGCCCGCAGGACGGCGCTGTTGGACGCGCCCATCGCCTTGATCACGGCAATTTCCTTCTTCTTGTCGAGCACCACCATGATCAGCGTCGCAATCACCGTGAACGCGGCCACGACGATGATCAGCGCCAACACCAAGCTCATCAGCAGTTGCTGGATGCGCAGCGCGGTGAACAGGCCGTGGTTCAGCTCTTCCCAGTCGAGCGTGTGGTAGACGCCGTTGGCCAGCAGCCGATCGATCGAGCGGGCCACGTCGCGCGCAGCCTCGATGTCCTTCACCTTCATCTCGACGCCGGTGACGCTGTCGCCCGTGTCGTAAAAAGCCTGCGCCTCGTACAGGTCGGTGTAGACCAGCTTGGAGTCGTACTGGTCGAAGCCGGCGTCGAACACGCCCGTGACCCGAAACTGCTTGGCTACGGGGGCGCGCATGTTGCCGTGCGAGTACGAAAAGCCGATGGTGGGGCTCGTCACCTGCAGGCAATCGCCGATCGTGACCTCGAGGTTACGCTTGAGCGTGATGCCGATGATGATGCCGGGCAGCTTCTTGATGGCCACCGGATCTCGACACGGGTCGACGTTCATGTCCGGGGGAAGCTCGTCTTCTTCCGGCAAATCGCCGGCGTAGCCGCCGTCGGGGACGATGTTGCCCACGGGGCCGCCTTCCGGCACCACGAGCTCCTCACTGGCCGCCGCTTCGGCCTGGTCGTCGGCGCCGGCTTCCAGCGACTTGTAGCCGCCGTGGCCCGTGTAGGCGCTGGCGCGCGACGCGGTGTCGGGCGCCTCCGCCTTCAGCACCTCTTCGATCTGCTTCAGCGCGGAGACCTTGGCAGGCGCACCGCTACCGGCCGGCGAGGCTGAAGCGCGCGGCAAGGGGGCGAGCGGATCACCGGCGGCTCGCGACTCGGGCGACTTCAGCTCGAGCGCCTCGTCTATCAACCCCTTGCGCCGGCGATCGGGCGGCTTCGAATCGGCGAGCCTCAGCCCCTCCAGCGAGCCTTCGACGATGTGGCGCGGTAGATCGAGCACCGCCTCGACCTTGCTCGGGTCGACGCCCTTGAGCAGCACGCCCGTGGCGGTGCGGTCACCGTGAGTGATCATCATCGGATTGATGACGAACGGCGCCACACCGGTGACGCCCGGCACCGTCTTCATCTTGTCCATGACCTGGCGGTATTCGCGAAAGTCGGTGGCGTACTTCAGTACGAGCACGTGGGCGTTGACGCCCAGCACCTTCTCGCGGAACTGCGCGCGGAAGCCGCCCGTGACGCTCATCACGGTCGCGAGCGCGCCGACGCCGAGCGCCACCCCCAAGGTCGCGAACATCGTCCCAACCGAGATGAAAGCGCGCCTCTTCGAGCTCATGTAACGAAGCGCGAGGTCGAGCGGAAAACCCATCAAGCGCCGCTGTAGCAGCTTTTGCTCACGCCGCGTGGGCCGAGAAACCTACCTTTCGCGACTGCACCAACGCTCAGGCTGCCAAGCGCCGCCTGTCATTCCCCTGCAACGGTTGCGGACCCGCGTTCACGACGCGACTGAAACTGGGCGCGCCGATGCGCCATTTATTCAAATTAGGGGCTCGGGCCCACACCTTGCAGATGACGGGAGCGGGCTTTTAACACTCAGCCAAGCCAATTGTAGCAGTGGTGGAATCTGCACCCCATCTGGACTATGGACCGGAGCGGGGTACAGCGGCAGCACCGGCCAGACGTAGGAAGCACCGAGCGAGTCGATGACGGATCAGAACAAGCCGACGCCCAAAGTCCCGCCGCGGCCCGCGCGCAACCTCGGCTCGAGCGGTAACTGGCCGTCCAAGGCGGGGCTGTCGTCGGGAACCGGCCCGAGTAGCGCGCCGCTCGCCGGTACCCAGCTCGCTCCATCCCCCACGTCCGTCGAGCAGCGCGCCGAGGCCGCCACCCTGTCGCCGTCGAGCGCGCCCGGCGCGGGCTTGAAGGTCGTCACCATCTCGCCCGGCAGCATCTCGTTTCCCGACAGCGAAGAAGTCACCAGCTCGCGGCTCAAGTCGCTACGCCAAGACCCTTACTTGGGCGCGACCATCGACGGCCGCTACAAGGTCGAAGCGCTGCTGGGCGAAGGCGGCATGGGCGTCGTGTACCGCTGCGTGCACACCATCATCGGCAAGAAGGTCGCCATGAAGGTGCTGCGCGCCGACCTCGCGCGCGACACCGAGGTGACCGAGCGCTTCTTGAACGAGGCAAAATCGGCTTCGACGATCGGCAACGCGCACATCATCGACATCAGCGATTTTGGCCAATTCCACGACGGCGCAACCTACTTCGTGATGGAGTTCTTGGTTGGCCAACCGCTGACCAAGATCGTGGAAGGTGGGCAGGCCGTACCGGTGCCGCGCATCATCAACATCGCGCGGCAGCTGGCTGAAGGCCTGTCGGCGGCGCACGCGGCCGGCATCGTGCACCGCGACTTGAAGCCCGACAACATCTTCCTGATCACGCGCGGCGGCGAGAAAGACTTCGTGAAGATCCTCGATTTCGGTATCGCCAAGGTGTCGACGTCCGGCGAAGGCGCGAAGCTCACGCGCGCGGGCGCGGTGTTCGGAACCCCGCACTACATGTCACCCGAGCAAGCCGCGGGGCAACCCGTGGACCACCGCGGCGACGTCTATTCTTTCGGCGTGATCTTGTACGAGCTGGCGAGCGGCCGCGTGCCGTTCGACGCCGACAACTTCATGGGCATTCTGACCCAGCACATGTACAAGGCGCCGGTTCCGATCCGCGCCCTCGTTCCGCAGCCGCAAGAGGTGCCGCCGGGGCTCGAAGCCATCGTGCTCAAATGCCTGTCGAAGCGGGCCGAGCATCGCTACCAATCGATGGACGAGCTGCTGGCCGATCTCGACAAGCTCAAAGCCGGGAGCGTGCCCGACGCCGTGCCCGAAATGATGGCGCGCTCGGGCGGCTTCAATGTACCAGCGGACTATTTCGCCAAGCCGCACATGCCCGAGCCGGTGCCGGCTTCGCCCGCCAGCACGCGCCGCAAGAGCAAGTGGCCGCTCGTCGCCGGGATGGCCGGCGTCACGGCCGCCGTCGCCATCGTGAGCGCCATCTTCGCCAACAGCAGCCAGAGCCGCGCCCAGCCCGACGGCGCGACGCGCGCCGAAACGGCCCTGCGTGCCACCGCCGCTCCCTCGAGCCCGGCCCCCCAAGAACCGCTCGCGCTCAGCCGGCAGGTCGCGCTGGCGGTGGTTCCGCAAGAAGCCCACGTCTATCAGGGGGACCAGGACTTGGGAACGAGCCCGGTGTTGCTCGAGGTCGCAGAGGGCAAGAGCTTGTCCTTGAGCGTCCGCATGGAAGGCTACAAGGAGCTGGCGCTGAACATCGACGGGAGCAATCCGCGCGAAACCGCCAAGCTCGAAAAGCTGCCGGCTCGCAGCGCAGGCATCGCGCGCCCCGCGCCCCGGAAGGGCGGAGCCGACGCCAAGCCCGACGCGAAGCCCAAAAAGAAGGTCGGCCTGGGCGGCGGCGAGATCGTCAATCCTTGGGACTAACGGGGCCGTGTCGCGCGGCTCCAAGCGCCGCTCGGCCGTGCTAAAGGCCGAGGCGTGACGAGCGGCATCTCCACCCAGCAACTCCAAGCAAGCGTGCCGCTCGAGGTGCGCGAGCTGTGCCAGCGCCTGAAAGAGGCGGGCCACCGCAGCTGGATCGTCGGCGGCTGCGTGCGCGACGAGCTCTTGCGCGACGGGCAGAGCGCGACCGCGGACCAACGCGGCGATTGGGACGTCGCCACTTCGGCCTTGCCCGAGCAGGTGACCAAGCTATTTCGGCGCGTGATTCCGACCGGCATCCAACACGGCACCGTCACCGTGCTGATGCGCCAAGGGCAATACGAGGTCACCACGCTCCGCGGCGAAACGACTTACAGCGACGGCCGGCGCCCCGATGCCGTGTACTTCGTGGACGACATCAAGGACGACCTGGCGCGGCGCGACTTCACCATCAACGCCATCGCCTATGACGTGCTCGAAGATCGGCTGATCGATCCGTTCGACGGCGCCGCCGATCTTGCCAAAAGGCTGCTGCGGGCGGTAGGCGTGGCGAGCGAGCGCTTCGCCGAAGATGGGCTCCGGGTGCTGCGCGGCGCGCGCTTTGCCGCCACCTTGGGGCTGGAAATCGAGCCCGAGACCGCGCGCGCGATTCAGCCCTCGCTGGACAGCTATCGTAAGGTGAGCGCCGAGCGCATCCGCGACGAGTGGCTGAAGACCATGAAGGCCGCGCGCCCGAGCCGCGCGTTCGAGGTGATGAAGGACTACGGGCTCCTGGCCATCACGGCGCCCGAAATGCTCGAGTCCGTCGGCTGCGTCCAGAACAAGTACCATGCCTTCGACGTGTGGGGTCACGCCATGAGCTGCCTGGACGCCGCTCCGCGCGCGCCGGTGCTGCGCGTGGCGGCGCTGCTGCACGACGTGGGCAAGCCGCGCTCGCGCGCCTTCAGCGACAAGACCAACGACTACACGTTCTACGAGCACGAACGTATCGGCGCCGAGATGGTCGAGCCGCTGCTGTCGCGGCTTCGCTTTTCCAACGAAGAGCGCCAGCACGTCGTGGCGCTCGTGCGACACCACCTGATTTGCTACGACTCGAGCTGGTCGGACGCGGCCGTGCGCCGCTGGATTCGTCGTGTCACGCCCGAGCTGGTGCCGGACTTGTACCTCTTGAACGAGGCCGACGTGCGCGGCAAAGGTCGCGACGCTGAGCCAGATTTAGCGGCACTTTCCGGCCTGAAAGCGCACGTGGAGCGCGTTTTGGCGGCGGGCGCCGCGTTCAGCACCAAAGACCTAGCCGTGGACGGCCGCGTCTTGATGCAAGAGCTGGGCATGAAGCCGGGGCGGGACTTGGGCCGCGTTCTCAAGGCGCTCTTGGATGAGGTGGTGGACGACCCGAGCTTGAACCAGCGTGAGGCCTTGCTCGAGCGGGCGCGCGCCCTGCTCTGAGCCCGCGCTGACCGCTACGGCTACGACGCCGCGCGTACGCCTTGGCTCAGCGCGGTGAGATCACGATGGCGTAGCCCACCTTCGCGAAGGGGGCGCGCGGCTTGGCGTGCACCTCGGGCGCGAACCAGACGCCGCTCGACGGACCGCCGTCCAGGTTCAAGGCGCGGCGGCAACCGAAGCCGGCCGGCGCTGGCGCGCGCAACAAGGCGGCCGTCTCGAACAGCGTGGGGCCATCGCCGCGCGGCGCGGCGATCACGATGAAATGCAATGCGGTGCCCACCAGGCAAGCCACCGTGCGAGCGGCGCGGCGGCCGTCGTCGCGGTACACGCCAGCCTGCCCTTCGCCCTCGACGACCAGCGGAAAGCTTTGCACGGCCAGGGTCGGTTGAAAGCGGAGGCCGGCGACAGGACCCACGTATAGGCCCCCCGCGCCCAGCGCGAGCACCCCGCCTCGCGACGTATCGGCCTTCGGCGCCAGCTGGACGCCTTGATCGACCAGCCAGGTCGTTGGCGTGAAATCTGGCTCGAAATAGCCGCCGTTCACGACGGCCAGGGCACCGGGGGGCAGCAAGCTCTGAAGGCTGGCTCCGCCCTTGGCGAGCGCGATGCGCAGCTGCGTGCGGCGCGCGTCGAGGGCCAGAGCGGAGAAGCCCCAACGCGCGGCCGTACCGAGCACGCCCGTTTGCACGCGCAGGCCGGGCACGGCGATCTCGCTGGCTACGACTGGGGCGAGCGAATCGGCCGGGCCGGGAGCGCTAGTCTGCGAGCTCGCGCTCGTACCCGCGCTGGCGCTCGTACCCGCGTTGGCGCTCGTACCCGTGCTGGTGTTCGTCCTCGCGCTGGCGCTGGGAACAACGCTCGCTTCGGGGCGCGTCGTCGGCTTGCCACAAGCCGTAGCCAGTAGCAGCCCAATCGCCAGCACCCGAGCCGCGCGCTTCACGGCTCAGCCCCAGGCCTGCGTGGCCAAGGCGAAACGCTGCGCCACTTGCCATGGCAAGCGCCGAGCGCCCCGCCCCATCTCGACCCGTTCGGCTCGTTCTTGCAGCCCCAGGCTGGCAAGCCAAGCTCGAAGCTCGGCGTGCTCGCTGGGCACGTCGATACGCACGGGGCCGCGCGCAGAAGCCAGGAGCGCGCGCGCCAATCGCCGCGCGCCTTGCTCGGTTTCGGCCAAAATTGGCCCTACGAGCGTGCCCTCGCCCTGAGCGCTGGCCAGCCCGAAGCCAGCTTCGCCGGGCGGAAGCTGGAACCGGCCGCTCGCTTCGCGAAAACGCGCCCGCAACATGCGGCCGCGGTCGCACCCCGAGAATCGGCGGTCGAGCTGCACGGCGCTTTCCACATCGAGCAAAGGAACGACGTCGTCGCCCGCCTCCGTTCCCAAATCGGGCACGCCTACCAAGATGCGGAGCGTGCCCGTCACCTCGAACTGGCGAGACGCGTACAGCGGCCGGCCCTGCTCGGTGGCGCACAGGCCTACCGGCACGCCACGCGCGTCCGCCACGGCCATGAAGTCGTCCAGCAAGCGGGAGCCCCATCCGCGCCGGTGTTGCTCGGGCGCCACGGCCATCTTGGCGAGCGTCATGCACGTGCCGTAGTCGCCGAGCGCGCCTTGCACGAACAAGCCGTCGTCGCCCCGGGCTCCACGCACTTCGGCGGCCTCGTGCAGCACGCGCCACTCGCTCTCTACGTCGTTCCACCCCACGCGGCGAGAGAGCGCCACGTTTCGTGGCACGTCCCTTTGCGACAAGCGTTCGAAGGTATGGGCAGAAATGCAGTCCGCGGGTGCCATTTTTGCCCTGCGAGCGTGTCACGCGCCAATGTTTCAAGCTCGTACATTCACGCCACGGCCTGGCATTCACGCGGCTCCCGCAGGGGGCCACGAAAACTGATGGCGGCGGCAGCGGTTCGCGGTAAGGGGTGCCGCATGCCCGAACAGCTCATCGCCGACGGCCAGGTCGTCATCATGCAATACACGCTCCGCGCCGACGACGGAGAGGTTCTCGACGCCTCGACCGCCGACGAGCCGATGGCGTACCTGCACGGCGCCGACAACATCGTGCCCGGTCTCGAGAAGGCCCTCGAAGGTAAGAGCGTCGGCTTCAAGGGCACCATCGTGGTCTCGCCCGAAGACGGCTACGGCGAGCGCGAAGACGACGAGCCCGACGTGATTCCGCGCAAGGCGTTCCCGCCGGACATGGAAATCGAAGCGGGCATGACCTTCATGGCCGAAGGCCCGAACGACGAGCACGCTCCTATTTGGGTCATTGGCGTCGAGGGCGACAAGGTCATCGTCGACTCGCAGCATCCGCTGGCCGGCAAGACTCTCCACTTCGAGGTCGAGGTCACGGGCATTCGCGCAGCTTCCGCCGACGAGATGGCGCACGGCCATCCGCACGGCCCCACCGGCAACGAAGGCCACCACCATCACTGACCATGGCGGCCGCACCATAAAAAAAGGGCGACCCCAGCGGAGCCGCCCTTTTTCTCGAAGCTGATCTCTTCTCAGGTACCGCTGGTAGCCGGCTTGGGCGCGCCGAAGATGCTGGCGGGGCGCCGTTTCTCGGCCTTGTCTTTACGCTTCTCGCTGTAGGTCGGGATGATGGCGCGCTGCCGGGGAGGAAGATCGCGGCCGGCGAGGACGGCTTCAATCTCTGCTGAGTCGAGCGTCTCGCGCTCGAGCAGTGCGGTGGCCAGCGCGTCGAGCTTGTCGCGGTTGTCGCTCAGCACCTGGCGAGCCTTGTCGTACTGCTCGTCGACGATGCTGCGCACCTCTTGGTCGATTTCCGTCGCGGTGGTCTCCGAGTAATCTTCGCGACGCGACGTCATCTCACGGCCGAGGAAGACGCTCTCTTCGTTCTCGCCGTAGGCCACGGGGCCCAGGCGCTTGGTCATGCCCAGCTCGCACACCATGGCGCGGGCCAGGCGGGTGGCGCGCTTGATGTCGTCTTGCGCGCCGGTGGTGATCTCGTTGAAGACGATTTCTTCGGCGACGCGGCCACCCAGCGCCATGGCGATGCGCGCCTTGGTTTGCTGTTTGGTCATCAAATGGCGGTCTTCGGTGGGGAGGAACATGGTGACGCCCAGCGCCGCGCCACGCGGAATGATGGAGACCTTGTGCACCGAGTCGTTGCCCTCGACCAGCTTGCCGACGATGGTGTGACCGGCCTCGTGCCAGGCGGCGGTGCGGCGCTCGCCCTCGCTCATGACCATGGAGCGACGCTCGGTGCCCATCAGGACCTTGTCCTTGGCGAGCTCGAAGTCTTCCATCGTCACGGAGTCTTTGTCTTGACGGGCGGCGAGCAGCGCGGCCTCGTTGACTAGGTTCTCCAGATCGGCGCCCACGAAGCCGGGCGTACCAGCCGCCAGGATGTTCAGGTCGACGTCTCCGCCGAGCGGAACCTTCTTGGTGTGCACGGCCAAGATGCCCTCGCGGCCGCGGATGTCGGGGCGAGGCACGGTGATGCGGCGATCGAAGCGCCCGGGGCGCAAGATGGCCGGGTCGAGCACGTCGGGCCGGTTGGTGGCGGCGATGATGATGACGCCTTCGTTCGACTCGAAGCCGTCCATCTCGACCAACAACTGGTTGAGGGTCTGCTCGCGCTCGTCGTGACCGCCGCCCAGGCCGGCGCCGCGATGACGCCCGACGGCGTCGATCTCGTCGATGAAGATGATGCAGGGGGCGTGCTTTTTGCCCTGCTCGAACAGGTCGCGCACGCGGCTGGCGCCGACGCCCACGAACATTTCTACGAAATCGGAGCCGGAGATGCTGAAGAAGGGCACGCCCGCTTCACCCGCGATGGCGCGAGCCAGCAGCGTCTTACCGGTGCCAGGGGGGCCCATCATCAACACGCCCTTCGGGATACGGCCACCCAGGCGCTGGAACTTCTTTGGGTCCTTGAGGAAGGCGATGATCTCTTCGACCTCGTCCTTGGCCTCGTCGATGCCGGCGACGTCGGCGAACGTGATCTTGTTCTGCGATTCGCTCAGCAAGCGCGCGCGGCTCTTGCCGAAGCTCATGGCCTTGCCGCCACCTGCCTGCAGCTGACGCATGAACAGGTAGAACATGACGATCACGAACAACATGGGAAGAAGGATGGTGAGCACCGGCCCCACGAGCGGGCTGCTCTCGTCCTTCTGGTAGGTGACCTCGACGCCGTCTTTCACCAAGTTGGCGGCGGCGTCTTCGTCTTTGACGGGGCCGACGGTGTGGCCACGCGTTGGCTCACCTTTGCCACCGGCGTTCTTGATCGTGAACGTGTAATCACGATCCTTGATCTCGACCTTGTCGATGTGGCGCGCGTCCTTGGGCGCCTTGGTGAGCGCGATGAACTCGCTGTAGGGGATGTCGCGGTTCGGCTGGTTCTCGATACTGAGGAAATGCCAAATCGACAAGAACGCGACGAGAACGACTACCCAGAGAAGAAGAGTCTTCGGCGGTTGCTTCACTCGAACCTCTACAAACGAAAAAAGTGGCGAAGGGCCCAACGGATCATGCCACCCATGGCCTGAAACGTCGATTGCCCAAAATCACTTTTCTTTGTTGTTTCTAGCTTATGACTTGATTTCCGCTGGCCGTTTCAGCCGCAATTCCCGCCCGCCCGCGACGCGAATCGCGACCGAGCGCCCGAGCCTGCTCGCCCGCAGCGCTTGCGCGAGCTGGGCTCGGTTCAGCTCTGGCTCGCCTTCGAGCCCCGCTAGCCCGCTCACGCGGGGCAATTCCGACCCATTCAAGGCGTCGGCTAGTGCATTCAAATGCCGGACGATTTGTGGAGAAAGCTCCGCGAGCAGCGGCAGTACTTCGCGTCTAACTCGGACGCGCAAATACGCCGCGTCCTTGTTGGACGGATCTTCCGCGAAATCGAGCTTATGCCGCTCCAGGTGGAGCAGCACGTCCCGCTTGCCCGCCCTGATTAGCGGACGAATGACATCCTGCGCACGGGGGGCGAGCACCGCAAGGCCCCGGGGACCCGCGCCGCGTAACAGACGTAGCAGGACCGTCTCGGCTCGATCGTCTGCGTGGTGAGCGGTCGCGATCAGCGCGTCGTGCGGCGCCGCGACCTGGCGCAACGCCGCGTAGCGCGCCTCTCGCGCGCGCGCCTGTAGGTTGCCACCGCGCGCGAGCTCGAGGCGCGTCCGCCCGAACGGCACGCCCAGTTGCTCTGCGAGCGCTTCGGCCAAGTCGAGCTCGGCGCCGGCCTCGGGCCTCAGCCCATGGTCCACGCCATGGGCCAACACTCGAAAGCCGAGCTTCGCCGCCAGGCGCGCCAACACCGACAGCAGCGCCTGCGAGTCCCCTCCGCCCGACACCGCCGCCAGCACGCAGCGGCCCGCGAGCGGCCCGCACTCCTCGAGCAGCGTGCGCCGCGTGCTCGTGATCAGGGTCGGCGGGTGGGAGCGCGGCATGAGCTCATTGGAACGGCTGCGCCGGCTGACCGCGTTGGAAGAAGAAGCTGAATTCGCCGTGCACGTTGTCGCTGGTGACCGCGCTCGGGTCCTCCGCGTCGACCAGCTCTCGCGGGTCGGCGAACCTGACGTCGAAGATGGCGTCCGTGTAGCGGGCGTCGCTGTCTTCTTCGTTCGGATCGCCGCTGAAAATCGAGTTGAACGTGATGTCACCGCTCACCGAGTAAGTGGCGCTGTTCTGCTCGTGACACGTCTGATGCAGATAAAGAGAGAGCGAAACCAGCGGCCCTTTTTCACCCGTGAGCGGCTGCCCGGGTGGCGCGACCCCCGCGGGCAAGCCCACCGGGATCGGCACGTGCAGTTGCTCGCGAACCGCCTCGAGGTCGCTCACGAGCACGATCAGGCCGTCCGAAGCTTCGGTGTTGTTGTCGCCGCGCTGCACGCGAATTTGCAGTGACTCGCCGCGATAGGGGTTGGCCGCGAAGAAATCGGGCTTCAAATCGAACGAGCCGTTCCAGCAACCCTGCAGGTAGAGGCGCTCGGTCGTCACTTCGCCGTGGCCATCGCCCACCGTGCAGCCGGTGGCGAGCGCCAGCGCGGCGCCCCCGAGCAGCGGCCAGGGCAGACGGCGATTCATGGAGCGAGCTCCGCGCCAAAGCTGGCGCTGGGCGTCGTCTCGGCGCGACGGATGAGGCCGCCGCCCAGCACGCGCGTGCCCGCGTAGAACACCGCAAATTGTCCGGGCACCACCGCTTGAACGGGCTTTTCGAACAGCACCCGCGCGCCGCCCGGCGCTTTGACGATGCGCGCCGCCAGGGGAGTGCCCCGGTAGCGAACCTGCACTTCGGCCGACAGCGGCAGCTCCAAACCGCTAGCCAGCGTGACGTCCTCCAGCTCTGCCGACGTGGCCAGCAGACGCTCGACGGGCCCGAGCTCGATGCGGCCCTGCGCCGGGTCGATGGAGACGACGTAGCTGGGCTTGCCCAAGGCGACACCGAGGTTCTTGCGTTGCCCGACCGTGAAACGGTGCACCCCCGCGTGCTGCCCGACCGTCTTACCGTTTTCGTCGACGATGGGGCCGGGCCGCAAGCGCCCCGCGGCGCGGTCGCCCACGAAGGTGTCGTAACGACCGGTGGGCACGAAGCACAGCTCCTGGCTCTCGCCTTTTTGCGCCCCCGGTAGCTCCAGCCGCAGCGCTTCGGCGCGCACCTCGGCCTTGTCGGCGTCGCCGAGCGGGAAGCACAGGCGCGAGAGCGTGGCCTCACCCAGCATGTGCAAGAAATAGCTCTGATCTTTGCCGGCGTCGCGACCGCGATGCAGCTCGGTGCGCTCGCCATTTTGGACCAGGCGCGCGTAATGCCCGGTTGCCAGCCGGGAGGCGTCGAGCTTGTCCGCGAGGGCCAGCAGCTCTTTGATCTTCACGCCGCGGTTGCAGCGGACGCACGGGCTGGGTGTTTCGCCGCCCAAGTAGCTGTCGACGAATGGCTCGACCACCTCGCGTTGAAACAGCTCGCGCCGATCGAACGCGTAGTGCGGAAAGCCGAGCGCGTCGGCAACGCGGCGCGCATCGTGAATGTCTTCGGGCGCGCAGCAGCGGCTCTTGACGCTGCCGTCGTCGGGGTAGTCCCAAAGGTGCAGCGTCACGCCCACGACGTCGTACCCCTGCGCCAATAGGCGAGCGGCGGCTACGGAGGAGTCGACCCCCCCGCTCATGGCTACGAGAATGCGCTGGCGCGTCACGGGCCGAAGAGTAGCCGGCTTTGTGCAGCAGGCCCGCGCCCGCGCCAAATTTCGCGTTTAGTGGGGAGAAATGACGGTCTTTACCGCGTTCGAGGCGCGATCGACCAGCTTGGCGACCAAGTCCACGGCCTCGCTGTAGCGGTAGATGCCCGCTTGGAGGGCGATCAGCTCCCCCGAGTCGAGCCCGCCCAAGTTACCGCGCGAGGCGCGGGCAATCAGCGCTTCGCCCCGGTCGACCGCTCCCCCCACTCCTTTCAGCGCCTTCGAGAACGTGGCTTCGCCGGCGGCCGCGGGCCCCGTTCCGGCAAGGCCGACGGCCTGTGGGGACGGTTCCACGGCAATGAGCTCGTAGCGCGGGGTCTCTGCTCCGATTCGCATGCAGCTCCTCGGCCACCCCGTCCGCTGGTTGCGCTTTTTTTTAGCGCCAGTGACAACCTTTGGTCGATGAGCCCCGGCGACCGACACTGCTCCGCGGACGCCAGGGTCCACCTGTACCGCGGCCAGCACCACGTGGTACGAACGCCGCGTGAGCCGGGCCCGTTCGACACGTTTTCGCGTCAGGGCCCACGTGCTGCGCCGCGCTTCTCTCGTCAGCCTCGCCGCCCTGCCCTTCGCGTGCTCGATCTACAGCGCTTCCGATTTGCCAACAGAGGTGTCCGGCCAGGCCGGCGCCAGCGGGCGCTCGCCCGACCCCTCCAACGCCAAGGCGGGCAACTCTCCGAGCGGCGACGCGGTGAACGGCGGCGTTCACGCGGGCGGAGCCAACGGCAAGGGCGGCTCGAGCGCGGGAGACGCGGCCGCCACGAGCAACGCCGGTAGTAACAACGCCCTGGCCGGTGCGGGCGGCGAGGGCGGAGCACCGCCAGAATCGGGCGGCGCCGGAGGTTCGGCCGCTGGGGGCAGAGCGGCTGCGGGCGCCGGCGCGGGCGGAAAGGCGGCCGGCGGCGGCGGAGCAGGCGGCAAAGCCAGCGGAGGAGCGGGCGGAGCCGCAGGTCACGCAGGTGCAGGGGGAACCGCTGGTCACGCAGGTGCAGGGGGAACCGCTGGTCACGCCGGCACGGGCGGAACGAGCACGGGCGGGGCGCCTGCCATCACGGGCTTGGTCGCTTCGTACCCCTGCGAGAGCGCGAGCGGCTCGGTGCTCCCCGACACCTCGGGACGCGGCAAGCACGCGACGCTGGCCAACGGCTCCGGCGCGAGCCCCAGTGGGTTCAGCTTTGGCGCCGGAAAGGTCGGCAATGCGTTGACCATGAGCCCCGCCAACCAGGCTTACGTGAGCCTTCCGCGCGGCATCGTCTCGCCGCTGAGCGAGGCGACGGTTGCCGCCTGGGTGAAGCTCAAATCGGGCGCCGCTTTTCAGCGCATCTTCGACTTTGGCGTCGACACCGCGAACTTCATGTACCTGGTCAACTCGGGCAACAGCGGGGTCGTGCGTTTTCGCATCTCGTCGGAGGCCCTCGGCAAGAATCAAGCGGTGGAAGGCGCGGAGCCATTGCCGATCGGCAAGTGGACGCACGTCGCGGTCACGATCGGCGACAAGGGCGTCGCCATCCACGTTGATGGTGCGCAGGTTGCGCAGCAGGCGCCGGCCACGCTACGGCCCGCGGACTTGGGAGACACCGGTAACAACTTCATCGGCCGTTCGCCGTTCGATGACGATCCGTACTTGGACGGTCAAGTCGACGAGTTTCGCATCTACAATCGCGTGCTGACGACGGCCGAGGTCGCGCAGCTGGCGAGCGGCAACCCCTGAGTCATCGTCTCGCGCTCGCGGTGAAGCTTGCGAGCGCCGGATTCCAGGCGTTGTCAGGTGCCGCGCAGGCGCTTGGCCAGCCGTTGCATCGCGCGCGTGTGCAGCCGGCTTGCCCACGACTTACTCAGGCCGAGCGATAGCGCAACGTGGTCGAAGCGCTCGCCCTCCAGGTAGTGGCGGCGCACCAGGACCGCTTCTTCTTCGGGCAGCGCGGAGATGGCGTCTTGCACGAGCGACAGGAGCTGAGCGCGCGAGACGGCGTCTTCGGGGCTGTCGGCGGTGGAGACCTGAACGTGCTCGCCTTCGTCGCCGACGCCGGTTGGGGCGATCAAGCCCATGGTGATGGCCGTGGCCATGGCCGCTAGGTGCTCGCCCAAGGCTTGATCGGCTTGGGCGCGGGTGGCGTTGGCGGGCGAGGTGAACGTGTCGTCGGCGACGCCTTCGCTCACCTTCAGGGCGGCCGATAAACCGTTCAAGCGCTCGTAAGCGCGGCGCGGCAGCTGCGCCAGCGAACGAACGCCGTCGATGATCGCGCCACGGACTCGGAAATTCGCGTAGGCGCGGAATGGCACGCCGCGCGTGCTGTCGAACTTGCGAGCAGCATCCAGCAAGCCTTCGCGACCAAAGCTGCGCAGGTCGTCCAGCTCCACGACGGGGCCCAGCGTCCGCGCCACTTGCCGCGCCACGATGTCCACGAGCTCGAGCTGCGCTTGGAAACGCTCCAGAACCTCGGGCGCGTCAGCTGCGCGCGCGGCGGTGCCGGCTGGGGCTGAATTGTTGCTGGGCGGCGTCGCCATCCAAGAGCGATATCTATCAAATCGCCGGGGTGCTGGGGTTTCGAATCAAGCGGAAGCATGGCATATTGCGCGCATGTTCCGCTGGGGCCGAGCCTCGGTAGCGTATGCCCTGATCGCTCTGGGTGCGCTCGCCATCGGCCAGGGCTTCGAGCTCGGCTGGCTGTTGTCCTATCGCAGCCCGTGGCTCCCGCTCGAGGGCGGCGAAGCGCACTCGTTCAGCTTGGTGCTCGGCGCCGCGTTCGCGGCTGCGGTCGTCGTAGGTACGCGCGTCCTGGTAGAAAATGTGGGTTGGGCCAAGAACCTCCACCGCGATCTGCGGCCCATGACCCTCCGGCTCGATGGCCCCGGCATCGCGGTCATCGCCGGGCTCTCGGCGGTGGCAGAAGAGCTGGTGTTTCGCGGGCTGCTCATGCCGTGGCTGGGCTTGCTTCCGCAAGCGCTGCTGTTCGGCGTGGTACACGCGCAGCTGAGCGGGCCAAGCCGCTGGGTGTGGGTGGCGTGGGCCAGCGTCGTCGGGCTCGCGCTCGGCTCCATCTTTGCGCTGAGCGGCTCGCTCTTGGGCGCCGTGCTGGCGCACGCGCTCATCAACGGGCTCAACCTGCTGTACTTGAAGTCCCACGACACCGCGCCCCCGCGCAATTCCCTGGGCGGATTGTTGTCCGACCGTCGCTCACCCGTCCCCGCGGGCCAGGAGAGCTGGGGTCGAGAAGCCAGCGATCGCGCCATGCGTCCCGCCGGCCGGCGAGCCTAAGCGAAGCGAAACGAGGCTCCCGGTAAGGCTGGGGGTCGTGCTGCAAGGTTCTGAGCTATTCTGGTGGCAGCACCCCCGACCAAGAATGCCTGCGCTCGAGTCTGGTCACCCCGAGGACCGCCCCAGAGTTCTCGTCGTCGATGACGAAAAGTTCATCCGCGACATCATCGCCGACTTCCTCGGGATGGAAGGCTACATCGTGCGTACGGCCGAGGACGGGACCAGCGCGGTCACCGAGCTCGAGCGCGCCCGCTACGACATGGTCATCAGCGATCTGAAGATGCCCAAGATGGGCGGTCTCGATCTGCTGAAAGAGGTCGCGCGCGTCCACCCGGACACGCTGACGGTGATCATGACCGGGTTCGGTACGGTCGAGACGGCCATCGACGCGATGAAGCGCGGGGCCTACGACTACATCCTCAAGCCCTTCAAGGTGGAGGAGATCGTGCACATCGTGCAGCGCGGTCTCGAGAAGCGGCGGCTATCGGCGGAGAACCTGCGGCTGCGCGAGGCCTTGTCGTTGTACAAGGTGAGCGAAGCCATCGCGGCGAGCCTCTCGCTGGACGAGGTCGTCTCGACGCTGTCCGAGAGCGCCTTGTCCGAGGTGCGAAGCGACCTGGTCATGACCTGGCTCGCCGACGGCGAAGGCGATTTCGCGCTGCGCAGCTTGAACTTCAGCGCCCTCTTGGAGGAGGGCGAAGAGCTGGGTGAGCTCGACCCGGCCAAAGTGACCCAGCGGCTCGGCGCCGGCCCGATCATCGAGCACGGCGCGCGCGCCCGCGAGCTGTTCAAAACCCACCCGTCACGTCAGGTCTCGAGCCTCATCATCGTGCCGCTCAAGATGCGCGATCGCCTGCTCGGCTTCGTGAGCACCGTGTCGCTCACGGCCAGCCGCCGCTTCGACGAAGGCCAGCGCAAGCTGCTGTCCATCATCGCCTCGCGCGCCGCCGCCGCCATCGAAAATGCCAGGCTGTACGAGGACTTGCAGGCCACCTTCCAGCAGACCATCCAGAGCTTGGCGCGCACCATCGACAAGATGGACCGCTACACCTCCGGCCACTCCGAGCGCGTGGCGCGCTACGCCGTGAACCTCGCCAAATGGTTGGGGCTGGACGAAGCCCAGATCGAGATCGTGCGCCACTCTGCCTTGATGCACGACATCGGCAAAATCGGCTGCGTAATGAACCTGAACAAGGCCGGCAAGCTGACGCAGTCGGAGTACGAGGTGTTCAAGCGCCACCCCGCCTACGGCCGCGAAATCCTCGACCCGATCAAGTTCTTGGGCCCGGTCATCCCAGGCGTCCACCTGCACCACGAGCGCTGGGACGGCCGGGGCTACCCGCTCGGCCTCGCGGGCAAAGATATCCCGCTGATCGCCCGCATCATCTCGGTAGCCGACACCTACGATGCCATGACGAGTGACCGCGCCTACCGCCGCGCCCTGCCGCACGAGGTCACGGTGAGCGAAATCGAGCGCTGCTCCGGCACTCAGTTCGACCCCGACATCGCCGGCACGTTCACGGAACGGATCGAGCTGCTACGCGAAGAGCTGCGTGCTACGGGCCACGAACCGCCCGAATGACGACGCGACGACTGGCTGGCTACTTTCTCGGCAGACGTGACTACGGCTGGTGCTTGGCGTTGCAAGAAACGCTGCACGCCGCGCGCGTGGCAGGCGCGGTCGGAGACACGGTGCTGCTCGTCGAGCATCCAGCCGTCATCACGCTCGGCCGCGGCGCGCACGCGGAAAATCTCTTGGCCTCGGCTGCGCGCTTGGCCGAGCTGGGCGTGAGCGTGATCGAGACGGGGCGCGGCGGCGACGTGACCCTGCACGCCCCCGGGCAGCTAGTTTGTTACCCGATCGTGGATTTGGCGCCCGAGCGCAAAGACGTGCGCCGCTACGTGAAGGATCTGACCGAGGTGATGCGGCTGGTCGCCGAGCAGAGCGGCGCCGCCACCGGTCGTTTCGAAGAGCACATTGGGTTGTGGGCGAACCGAGAGTCGCCCGGCGCCTATCGCGGCCCCGACTCCCCGCGCGATCTGGCGAAGCTGGGGGCGATTGGCGTTCGCATCTCGCGCTGGGTGACGATGCACGGCTTTGCGCTCAACTTGGCGCCCGACATGCGGCTCTTCTCGTTGATAGTGCCGTGCGGCATTCATGAATACGGCGTCACGTCGCTGGCCGAGCTGTTGGATGGCCCCGCGCCCAGCGTCGAGGTCGCGGCCCGTCAGGCCTTTGCCGCGCTGACCCGCGTGCTCGGCGCCGATGAAGAGCGCTCGACGTTCGAGCTCGGCGAGCCGCCGGCCACGATCAGCACGTTGGCGAACGGCGTGCGCTCCGAAGCACCCTGAACGCGGCACGGCAGGCCCTGCCGCTCGAGCGCGTCGATGAGCGCGCGCGCGGGGCGATAGGCCGTCGCGCGGCCGCGATTGAGCCCGATTTTCCGCCCGCACCACTCGAAAGCGCGGGTCACGGCGCTCCGGGCCGAAGGATCGCCGTCCAGCTCGCGTACCAGCAAGCGTCCGCCCGGCGCGAGCGCGCGCACGGCGGCCGAAAGCAGCGCGTCTTGCTCGGCGAGCGGGAGGTAGTGGAGCACGTCGATGAGCAAGATGGTGTCGGCGCGCGGCAGAGGCGCGCGCGCTACGTCGGCGACGCGAAAATCGGCTTCGGGTCCGGCGGCCCGCGCGACCTCGATCTTGGCCGCGTCGGAGTCGAGGCCGGTAACGGACGTCGCTTGCCCTAGCTCCAGGAGCAGTAGCGACAGCTGCCCGCGCCCGCAGCCCAAATCCAAGACGTGACCGAGCTCCTCGAGCTCACTCAGCAGCTGGAACACCGGGTCGAAGGCCAGCTTGCCCGCGACGTAGTAGCGATGCGGGGGCGGCGCGCTCTGGTAGCGCGCCCGGGTACGCTCCAACGCCGCCGCGAAGCTGGCGCCCGGCGATGAGGCTCTATTTTTGCCACCTGCGCGCCGCGACGTCACGAGCCAAGCCAACCCAAAGCCGAGCAGCGCCAGCGCGGCCCCGACCACCAGCCCGCCCACCAGCAGCTGCCCCGCGAAACCGAGGGCTCCGTTGGCACGCGCCTGCGCCACGTCGAAGGCGGCAAAACGCCCGGTCGTCAGGTACGCGCCGACTTCGACCTCGGCGAAGATCAGGAACGGGGCGACTATTGGATTGGAGATGTTCGCGGCCAAGTACGCCAGCACCGCGTCGAGCTTGAGGGGCAGGCAAACCGCCATCACCAGCACGAAATGCAGGCCGTAAAGGGGCTGGCAGCCGATGAACAGCCCGATGGCGACCGCGAGCGCGGCCCTGACGGAGGACCCGGGCGTGCCGCGCAAGCGCTGCCACAGCCCGAGCAAGAACGACTTCACGCGCCCGGATGCTCCGATCGCGAGCGCTGCGCTTCGGCCAGCTTGCGATACATCTGCGCGCTCTTGTGGTCGGCGTCGCGCGCCAGCACGGCGTCGAACTCGCGGATGGCGGCGTCGTGCTCGCCCGCCGAGAGGTGCATCACGCCCAGCAGCAGCCGCGCTTGCCCGTAGTTGGGGTTGGCCTCGCGCGCTGCCTCGAGCTGTTCCCGCGCGCGCTCGGGTTGGTTCGTATCGCGGTACAGGGTGGCGAGCTTGGTGCGCAGATCGGCGAAGCCGGGACAGAGCGACACCGCGCGCTCGAGCTCGCTCACGGCCTCTGCGACCATACCGGCGTCCGCGTACGCCTGGCTGATCTCGGCGTGCATGTTGGCGATCTTTCCTTTGGCAAACGGATCGGCCTTGGCCGGCCCGCCAGATCCTCGATGGCGGATCTGCCCGTAGATCTGCCGGGCCGCTTCGTACTTGCCGAGGTCGTTGTAGGTGACCATCAGGTTCAACTGCGCCTCGGTGTAGTTCGGGTTCAGGCCCACGGCCTTCTCGAAGTACCGTTCGGCCTGGCTGAAATCACCCTTGGAGTGAGAGATCACCCCGAGCATGTCGAAAACATCTGCGAAACGATCCGTTTCGGCCACGACCTGCCGCAGCAAATACTCGGCCTTGTCGAGCTCGCGCTTTTGGTAATGCTCCCTGCCCAAGAGCAGAAGTTGCTTGACGTGGTCGTCCATGCGCCTGGTATGGAACCCTGAAAGTCCCTGCAAAGTACAGGGGTTGGCGCCGGGCCGGGCCGATCTGGGGAAAAAGCCTGCCGCCCGCGCCGCCTTGCCGCGCCCCTGGTTCCTTGCTACTTCGCCCCCGTGGCCTCACCGCCGGGCGCCGGTGGTTCGACTTACGCCGGCCGCGTCGTCGACCCCGACGTGCGCAATGACGGCGAGACAGAACCCGAAGTCGAGCTGAACCCCAGCCCGAGGCTCGCCCCTGCCCGCAGCCAGGACCCCGAAATAGCCGCGAGCCCTCCCGCTAGCGCAAGCGAGGCCCTGCTGGCCACCCGCCCAGAGCCGCCCCCGTCCGAAGCACCATCGCAGCCTGGCGCGTCAGGCCGGGGAGCCGGTGTTCGCGAACGGCTGCTCGCCAAAGCGCGCGCGGCCGAGCAGGCGAAGGCGGCCGAGCCCACGGGCCTCGACGAAGAGCTCGAGGCCATCGGCCGCGAGGCGACCGGCAGCGCGCCGGAGCCGGAAGATTTTGCGCCGGGTCCGCCTTCGGGGCGTGCGCCTTCGGCGCCGTTCACGCCGGCCGCGCCGCGCGAGCTGTCGCCGACGCTGGTCGCGGTCTTCTCGGCCCTGGTCGGCATCGCCACCATTGCTTCGATCACCGCGCTCTTCATGAGCCTCGAGACGCGCACGGGCGGGCCCGCCGCCGTCGCGGCCGTCGGCGCTTCTTCCAACCGAGCATCGCCCAGCGCGCCCGAGCCGAAGCAAAAGGCCAAGCGCCAACGCCAGAAGCTCCCCGGCCCGTGGCGCCTGTCCGACGCCAAAGGCGATGGGAAATATCGCTTCATCGAGGGCAAGGTCGGCACCGACTCGTTCTTGAAAGCGCTGGAAGCGGCGGGCGCTCCCGAATCGCAGGGCTACCGCGTGCTGGCCGCCATGCGCGGCGTGCTCGATCTGGACAAATGCAAGAAGACCGATCGTTTTCAGGCGTTGCTCGAGCGCGGCTCGAACAGGCTGTTCGCGCTCGAGTATCTGGCAGGCCCCGAAGACGTCTACCAAGCGAAGGAGCTCGATGGTCGCCTGACCGGCAGTAAGCTCGACTTGAAGATCGAGCGCGGCCAAGTGTTGGGCGCGCTCAGCTACGACGGCTCGAGCTTCGACCGCTCCGCCGACCTCGCCGGCTTCGATCCGGGTCTGAGCAAGGTGGTGCAGCGCGCGCTCGACGGACAGATGTCGCTCGACGAGCTGGACCGCGGCGACGTGCTCAAGGTGGTCGCGCAGGAGGTGACGGTACTGGGCGAGTTCGCCCGCTACGCCGGCATCGAGGCGCTGGAGCTCTTGCGCGCCGATCCGAAGAAGCAGCCCGAGCGCATCTACTACTGGGACGCCCCCAACGTGCGCGGCTACTACGATCGCGACGGCAAGGCGCCGTACCAGGGCGGCTGGAGAAAGCCGATAAAAGACGCCCGGCGTACGTCGCCGTGGAACCCCAAGCGCGTCAACCCCGTGCTGCACAAGGTGATGCCGCACCAGGGCACGGACTTCGGCTCCCCTCCCGGCACGCCGATCGGCGCGTCGTCGTTCGGTACGGTGAGCTTTTTGGGGCCAGCGGGCGCAGCCGGCAATCTGGTCAAGGTGATGCACCCGGGCGGCATCGAGACCGGCTACGCGCACATGTCGCGCTTCGCCGAGGGTCTGAAGGTCGGCGACAAGGTCAAGCGCATGCAGCTGCTCGGCTACGTGGGCAGCACGGGCCGCTCGACAGGGCCGCACCTGCACTTCAGCGCCAGCCGCGACGGCACGTTCTTCGACCCGGAGACCTTGAACCTGGACGGCATGCGCACGTTGACTGCGCAAGAGCCGGAAGCCTTTCGCCCCATCATGGCCAAGTACGACGCCATGCTCGACGGCATCGCCATGCCCGAGCGCTTCGCGCCGCTGGTCGTAGCCAAAGCCGAGCCAGCGCCCGCCCCGGCCGCCTCGGAGAGCGCGGCCGCCCCCGCCGTCGCGCTCGAGCCCGGTGACGATTCGGGCGACGACGATGGCGCGTCAGCGCCCGGCGCCGCGCCTGCCGGCGCGCAAAATCCGGGCGGCTCGGCCGTGTATTTGAGCGACAAAGAGCTGCTCGAGGCGCAGTCGGCCACCGACGACGGCGAAGTCGAAGAGTAGCGCCGCGCCCAGGCGAGCTACTGCTAGAGCTTGTAAATGTAGGACGGGGTGGTGACGAAGGCCGCGTACACGAGCTCACGTCGGCGCCGAGCGCCCGCTTCACGTAGTCGTGGCTCAACGCCTCGCCCGGTAGAGCACGAGCCGGCGATTACTCAAGACGGCCGGCGTGTCAGGCGCAGGGTGAAAATGGAGCCGAAGGGCGAGCCGTCTTCGACGCGGATGCTGCCGCCGTGCGCCTCGGCGATGTGCTTGACCAGCGAGAGCCCGATGCCAGAGCCGCGCACTTGCTTGCCGCTGGCCGACTTTCCGCGCACGAACCGGTCGAAGATGCGTTTGCGATCTTCGGGCGCGATGCCGGGGCCTTGATCGACGACGCACACCTCCGCGCCGCCCGACGCGGCGCGCACCAAGACGGCGACGCGCTTGCCCTCGGGCGCATACTTGAGCGCGTTGTCGACCAAATTGATGACGGCGATCTCGATGGCGCGCTCGTCGAGTAAGAGCTCGGGCACCTCTTCCAGCGATAGCTCGAGGGCAACGCCTTCGCGCTCGGCGCGGACGCGGCACGCCTCGACCGCGCGCCCCACCGGCTCCGCTAAGCGCGCGGGCGCGAACTCGTAGGCGGCTTGCCCCTTCTCGACCTTGGCAAAATCCAGCACGTTCTCGATCAGAGCGTTCAGGCGATCGCTCTCGTTGACGATGATGGACAGGTATTGGCTGCGCTTTTCCGGGGTGTCCGCGCGCCCGGTCTGCAGCAGCTCGCCGAACATGCGCACCAGGGCCAGCGGCGTCTTCAGCTCGTGCGAGACGTTGGCGACGAACTCGCTCTTCAGGTTCGACAGCCGCCGCTCACGCTCGGCCGCGATCAAGATCACGAACAGCCCCGCGATCACCACCACGCTCGACAGCCCGACCAGCACCATCTCCAGCAAGCGGCGGCGCGCCACGGCAGCGGCCAGCTCTTCCGCGCTGTTCATGGTCACGTTCAAGGTCCACTTGTACAGCGTCGTCTCGAACTGGCGACCGAGCGTGAGGCCGCCACGCCCCAGCGGAGGACCGAACACGATCTTCCCGTCCGCGTCGACGATGTTGACGCGGCTCTGCTGCATGTCCGAGTACAACGCCGGGAACAAGTCGTGCACGATGCGCGGCACGTCGTGCCAAACGACGATCAAAAAATGGCGTTCAGCGGGCGCTTCTTCCCAGTGGCTGAGCAGGTAGGCCTTCTCGCGCTCGACCTTGTGCAGGTGACGAAGCTCCTCGATGGGCGGCTTGTCCAGCTTGAGCTCGGGCAAGAGGCGGTGCACGAGCAGCCGGCGAAAGCGCTCGGTCTCGAGCTCGGGCGCGCGCGAGGCCAAGGCCACGACGTTGCGCGCAGCCGTGCCCAAGTCGACCAAGAACACGGCCCGCACGGTGGGCGTCTGCAGCGCGGCCGTCTCCAGCCACTTGCTGCCGAATTCGCTGCGCTGTGACAGGTCGAGCACGGAGCGGATGGCGTTGTCTTGTTCGATGATGCGCTTGTCGAGGCGGTCGGCCCGTTCGTTGGCGAGCGAGAGCGTGGCCTCGACGACGGACTGCTCTCGCAGCTTTTCCAGCTGAAAGCTGGAGCGGAACATGACCCCCGAAAGCACCAGCACCGCGATCACGATGGCCGGGAGCACGAAGAACGTGAGCAGTTGCCCACGTCTGGTGCGATCGGTCGCCATGAAGCGGAGCCTAGCAGCTCCTCAAGGCTCGAGATTTTTCACGAGAAGGGCCGCGGGCAGAAGAATGACCCGAGCTTGGGGCTGCGCGCGCCCCTCAACGCCGCAAGATGACGTCGGCGTCCAGGACGATCGGGCGGTTGGTCAGGAACTCGGCGAACTGCGCGCACGCGTAGTCGAGGGCGTTCTGCTCGGTTTGGTGAAACGGAGCGTCGCCGAGCGGGTTGACGACCTCGAGCATGCCCAGGTCTCGCCCACCTTGGCGGACGGGACCACACAGCGCGCGCTGCGGCGTCACGCCCAGCACTTCCCAACGGGGACCGAGGACGCGCGGGTCGGCCGCCACGTCGTGGATGACGAGGGAGCCCGGCCGGCGCATCACGGCGTTGACGAACGGGTCGGTGTCGGGCGTGCGGTGCAAGAGCACCTGCATGGTGCCGGGGCCTTTGGCGCGCACCACCACGAGCTGCCGAGTATTGATGTCGAACACGTGAATCAGCACGCCATCGCACGGCACGACGGATTCGACCGCGGCCAGCAGGAACTCGGCGCCATCGGCTACGCCCTGCATGAAGTGCAGGTCGTGCATCGTCTCGAACAGCTCGCCGATTAGATCTTCTCCAGCGCGCCGCCGGACGGCGGGCATGCGGGGCCGAGAAGAACGCGAAGCGCTGGGCTGCGACGGCATCTTCTCGCGCGTGAGCGGGATGGCCGCGGCTTGCGCGTCGGATTTTGGCTCGGGCCTCGACAGCGAGTTGGGCGTCACCGCGATCGCGAGCGGCGCAGCCGCCACCGGCTCGGCCGGGGTAGGAGCGGCAACGGCGACCGGAGCGGCCATGGTGGGCGGAGCGGCGTCGGCGCTACGGATGGGAGCCGCAGACACCGCCGGTGACGGTGACGGTGACGCCGGCGGAGCGGGCGGCCGCGAGCTCGAGATCCGCACGACCGGGATGGGCTTGATGGACGGAGCCGGCACCGACGCGCGCGCCGGCAAGGTCCCGTCGAAGAGCGGGAACGTGATGACGGGATTCCCGCGCCAATCCTTCCAAGCCAAGGTGCCGAGCGGAGGGCGCTCAGGCCTGTGGTCGAACTTGTGATCGAACACCGCCAGCTGGACGAACTTTTGCCCCGGTCGGTCCGCGAGCTCGCGAGAGATGTCGCGGAAGCTCGCCCAGAGAAGGGCCTCGACGGAGCCGCGGCTGGCGCCGGGAGCGACGACGTACGCCACCTCGCGGTAGGTGATGGGCGACTCTGGAGTTGGCTCTTCTTGCCGCTTGCGAAGCACGCTGGAAGGCGGCGGCATGTCGATGGCCGCGCTCGGCTGCGTGAACGTCTGCGGTAGCGCCACCGCGGGACCGAGACCCTTCGGCACGGCGGGGGCGGCGGGGATCTTGTCGACCGGAACGGTGATGCCGGGTGGGGGTTTGGCTGAGGGCGCCCGCAGCGCGTCTGGTCGAGGTGGAAAGGCCGAGCCCGATGATTTGGCGAGCAGCGGCGCGGCGCTCGGGTTACCGGCCGGCGAGCCCGATTGAAAGGCGGTCGGGGGCGCGGGAGCGTGAGGCGAAAGATCACTCGAAGGAACCCCAGCGTAGGGCTCTTGCCGGGCGACCGGAATGACGAGAGGGGGCGCCGCAACCGGAGCGGGCGCGACGACGGGAGCCGGCGCCGCCACCGGAACCGAAGCCGCCACCGGAACCGAAGCCGCGACCGGAGCCGGCGCCGCCACCGGAACCGAAGCCGCGACCGGAGCGGAGGCGGCAACCGGAACCGAAGCCGCGACCGGAACCGAAGCCGCGAATGGAGCGGACGACGCGACGGGAGCAGACCGCGGTGCAGCGAGGGAGGGCGAACCCGCGACGGCCGGTGGGGCAACGGACGCCGTTGACGCCTGACCATTCAGATGAGGAACGGCCGACTCGCTACTCAGCTCGGCGTCGGGCGGCGCTTTCACCACGACGAAGCGCAGCTTCAGCTTGGGATCGACGGCGCGGTAGCCGTCATCCATCAGCTCGATGGAGAACTTGGACAGGGGGCCGCTGTCGCCCCGCAGCTTGCGCGCTTCTTGGAGCGCGGCCTGCCACTGCTTGGCCTCGACGCAATACTTCTCGTCGGAACTATTCTCGCCAACGCGAGAGACCTCAACGAACCATCGCATCAAAATTCAGTCGCCGAGATGACTTTGACCGTACCCGCGGTCTTCCCGAAAGGCATTGTTCCCGCAAAGGGCGGAACGGCCAACAAGTAGAGCGCCTCGAGAGCGCGCCGGCAAGCAACATTGACCCAAAAGCCGTTGACGCTGAACGGATGCACGCTCTCTGCCGCACGCTCGTAGGCGCTTTTGGCGAGCATGGCCGGACGCCCGCAAGGGCTTCACATCATTTACAAAAATGACTGCATGCCGCGGCCGGCCTCTGGGCACTACCCCTCGCGCGGGCGGTTTTCAGCGCGATTCGCGCGGGGTTTCCGGCCGACGGACCCGCGCTCACTTTAGCGCGGCGCATCGTAGTACAAGCGCCGAAACGTGAACGATACGCTCCTCGCCCGCACTCGTGCGCGCCTGCACGCGCTCGAGCCGCTCGAACCCATCCTGTACGCGCTCTGGGCCGCGACGCTCACCCTGTGGTGCGCTTGCCGCTTCTATTCGTCCATGCGGCTGCAGACCGCCTACGCGGATCTGTTCTTCGATGCGCGCTCGCTCGAACGAGCGATCGCGGGCGCGCTCGGCCCCTGGTCGGCGCCTCTCGACGACGTGTTCATCCATTTCGACTTCGCGCGTCAAACCGCGCGCGGCCACGCCTTCGAGTGGTCTCCTGGCGCGGGCTATTCGAGCGGAGGAACGAGCCTGCTCTATCCGTTCGTGCTGGTGCCCGGATTCTGGCTCGGTCTGGGTGGGCTCAACTTGATGCTTTGGGCCGCCGTGGTGGCGTGCGTCTGCGTGTTCGGCACGCTGCTCGCCCTCCGCCGCCTGTGGCGTGGGCTCCCGCGTGCCACCAGCTATTTCTTGCCGCCGGTGCTGCTGAGCGTCGGCGCGCTGGATTGGTCGCTGTGGAGCGGCATGGAGGTGTCGCTGTTTTTGGGCTTGTGGTCACTCGCCATCGTCGCGTGGGACGACCTGTGCCTGGCGGCCGAAAAGACGGACACGCCATTTGCCGCCGCGGCCTTGCTGGGCGTCTGCGGCCTGCTGGTGTGCGCCACGAGGCCCGAGGGCATCGGCGCGCTGTTCGTTTTGACCGCGAGCGCGCTGTGGAAGCACCGCCGCCGAGCCCCCGTACGCTTGCTGTCGATGGCCGCCCTGGCCTTCGCGCCCGCTTGCTCGGTGTTGGTTGGGCACGCGCTCGCCAACCGCCTGCTCACGGGTGATTCCACGGCCGCCGGCGCGCTGGTGAAGCTGGAGATGCACCACCCTTACCTGACGCGCAGCGACGTCATCGCGGCGTGGTGGTTCCACTTCAAGTATCAGGTGCTGCGCGTCACGCAGTACCATTTCTCGGACGTTCCCTGGGTGGGCTGGAGCGCGTGGCTCATCGCCGCTTACGCGCTGTGGGCGCCGCGGACGCGAACCGTAGCCGTCGTCTTGTGGCTGTCGCTCTTGACCTGGGTGAGCATCGTCGCGCTCAACGGCCAGGTGCGCTGGCAGAACGAGCGCTACACCATGCCGGCCGTGGCGTGGCTGCTCACGTCGGCCGCGTTGGGCCTGGCCGCTGCGTTCGCGCAGCTCGACCGGCGGAACCTGCGCACGCTGACGCCGGTGGTGTTGGGCGTGCTGCTGTCGGGGGCGTTCGTGTGGCGGCAAGCGCCGCGCTTTCGCGAGCAGCTGTGGTTCTTCGGGCGGGCCTCGCGCAACATCTACGATCAACACGTGCGCACCGCGCGCAAGCTACGCGACGAGCTCCGGCCGCAACCGACGCGCGTGCTGGTCGGCGACGCCGGTGCCATCCCATACATCTCCGATTTGCCCGCGCTCGACATCATCGGTCTGGGCGGTTTTCACGGCTTGCCGTTCGCGCGGGCTACCCGCCAAAGCGTGGCCGCGGGCGTCGAGCTGCTCGAGCGCTTGAGCCCCGCCGAGCGCCCCGACGTGCTGGCCATCTATCCCAGCTGGTGGGGAGATTTTCCGGTCTGGTTCGGGCGCCGCTTCGACGAGGTGCCCGTGCGGGGCAACGTCATCTGCGGCGGGGCCAGCAAGGTCTTGTACAAGCCGCGCTGGGAGTCGCTCAATCGTAGCGAGCAGCCGTTCTCGCTGCTGGCCCACGAGCGGCGCGTCGACGGCGTCGACATGGCCGATCTAGTGAGTGAAAAGAGCCACGGCTACTCCCTCTCGAACGGCGCGACCGGACACGTGCTGATGAAGCTGCTGCCCAACCCGGCCCTACCGCGCGAAGACCTGTGGGACGCCGGACGCATCGTACCGGCCGGTGTCCGCGAGAGCTTCACGCTATCGGGCATCGACCCGGAGCGCCCCGTCGCGCTCATCGTGCGGGCGGCGCCGACCGAGTCGGTCTCGCTCGAGATCGAAGCGGATCCCAACGTCGTCAAGCAGGTGGTGTTGCCGCGCCGTGACGGTTGGCTCGAGCAGCGCGTCGAGCTGGGCACGCCGGGGGTTACCAACCTGGCCGTGCGGCTCACGGCGCCGTCCGGCGAGCGCGTGCTGTTCCACGTGTGGGCCGTGCAGCCAGAGTAGGGCCATGCGGCGCTCGCTTTGGCTCGCCGCGCTGTGCTTGCTCGCCTTTGCGCTGTCGTGCGCGTACCTGAGCGTCTATTTGCGCGGCGGACCGCGCGTCATCGACGCCACCAGCTATTTCTTGGAAGCGCGCAGCCTCGCCGCCGGCTCGTTTACTTTCGAGGCGCTCGAGCCCACGGCCGCGTTTCGCGGGCGCTTTCTCCTGGCTAGCCCGGACCCGCACCGCCTGGGCGTGCTCTTCCCCCCGGGCTATCCGCTCGTGCTCGCGCTCGGCGTGAAGCTTGGCTGCCCACTCTTGGTGGGCCCCGCGCTGGGCGCGCTGCTCGTCGCCGTGACGTACCGGCTCGCACGCATGCTCGGCCAAGCGCGGGAAGTGGCCTGGTTGGCGGCAGGCCTTTCCGTGCTGTCGGCGGCCCTGCGTTACCACACCGCTGACACCATGTCGCACGGGCTGGCGGCGCTACTGGCCTCGGGAGCGCTGGCCTTGGCCCTCGACCGAGCTTGGCGGGGCGCCGCGCTGGGCGCCGGACTCTGCTTGGGTCTTTTGGTCGCCACGCGCCCCGTCAGCGCGGCGGTCGCGTGCTTGCTAGTCGGCTACGCGCTTCGGCGCGAGCGTCGCAGCTGGGCGCCTCTGCTCTTGGGCCTCTTGCCGGGCTTGGCAATCCTGCTCATGCAGCAACACGCGCTGACCGGACACTTCTTCGGGTCCACTCAGCTCGCCTATTACGCGGCCTCCGACGCGCCGACCGGCTGCTTTCGCTACGGTTTCGGCGAAGGGGTGGGCTGCCACTTCGAGCACGGTGATTACGTCTCGCGCTACCTGCCGAATGGCTATGGCTTTAGGCCAGCGCTGCGCAATTTCGCCGTTCGCTTTTGGATTTTCGCCACCGACGCGACCAACGCGTGGCCGCTCACGTTGCTGGCCGGCTACGCCTTGGCGCGGCACCGGCGCTCGCCGCTCCTGCTGCTCGGCGTCGGTATTTTGCTGCAAGCCCTCGCCTACGTGCCCTTTTACTTCGACGGCAACTACCCCGGCGGAGGCGCGCGCTTTCTGTGTGAGGTCATTCCGTTTTGCCAAATTCTGGTAGCCCGAGCGGCCTGGGACTTACGCCTGGCTTGGCTGGCACCGCCGGTCGCGCTGGCTGGCTATGCCCTGTACGCCCGCCACGGCCACGAAGAGCTGAGCGCGCGCGAAGGCGGCCGCCCCATGTTCGAGCCGCAGCTCGTGGCCAGCGCACAGGTCGCTCGTGGGCTGCTGTTCGTCGAAACGGACCACGGCTTCAACCTCGGTCACGATCCATCGATCGCGAGCCCCGAGCGCGGTCTGGTGGTGGCCCGCGCCCGCGATGACGGACACGACCGCGAGCTGTTCGAGCAGCTCGGTCGCCCGCCCACCTACCGCTACTTCTATGCTCCGAACGGGCGCTCCCGGCCCCGGGTGGCTCCCTACGAGCCTCCGGCCAACCCCCGCTACGAAGCCGAAGCCGAGTGGCCAGCTCCCCGCGTCGGCGGGCACGCCTACCCGATCCACTACCCGTGCGCTTCGGGCGGCCGGGCCCTGCGCCTCACGCGCTCGACGACTCTGACTCTTCCGCTGGCCTCGGCGGCCGGGCCGAACGGAGTCTTGGTCGGCTGGCTGGGCACGACCCCGCTCGGGTCTCGAGCGCGCGCTCGCTGGGCGGCGCCGGGAGCCGTAACGAGCTGGCAGGGGCTATCGGCCAAGGGGCCCGGTTGTGTGACCTGGCAATTGACCGGGGCCGCGCCCTCCTCACAGGCGGTGCTCGAGCTGGAGCTGCTCGAGGGCGAGGGGGCGCTCGACTTCCTTCAGCCGCTCGGCGCGCCACCGGACCAAACGCCCTAACCCGTTGACAATTCAGACTTTAAGGGGGAGCATCGCCTCAATCAGTTAGCGTTGGTTCACCGGCTGAGGGAGGCGACCCGCGAATGACGAAGAGCGAGCTCATCGAGGCCATCGCAGCACGCGGCGAGCTCACGAAGGCGCGCGCGGAGATGGTCGTCAACTGCGTGTTCGACGCGATGACCGAAGCGCTGCAACGTGGCGAAGGAATTGAGATTCGCGGCTACGGCAGCTTCACCGTTCGCCCGTACAAGCCCTACGCGGGCCGCAACCCGCGCACGGGCCAGCCTGTCCCGGTACCTGCCAAGCGTTTGCCGTTCTTCAAAGTGGGCAAAGAGCTGAAAGAGCTCGTAAACGACAGCCGCCACATCCCCATCACCGGGGGTGACGAAGGCGATGATGATGACGACGACGATGAAGACGGCGAAGAGTGAGCCGCTCGCTCGGTGCTAGCTCCGCAGCTCCCCGTATCGGTCGTCGCGCCGCACTAGTCGGAACGCTTTCGCTAGCTTGCGGGCGCACGCCGCCAAAAACGGCTCCGCCCCCGCCGCCCCCGCCGCGCTACTCGGGCCGGCTCGAAGACTACGTGCCGGCAGCAGGGCTCCGCTGGCTCATCCAGGCCTCGCCAGCGAAGCTCGCGAAAAGCCAAAGCTTTCGCCCGGCGCTCGACGTCCTGCTCTCGCAAGAGCGCCTGCGCGCGGTCGCCAAAGTCACTGGCTTTGCCCTCGACACCTTGCCACGCGGCGTCATTGCCGGCTTCGACTTGGGGACGCTCTACCTGGCTGAGCTGCCCGCACCTATCGCTGCTCGAGCGCGAGCTCGTTTCATCTCGCGTCAGATCCATGAGCCAGGGCAGCGCCGGCCCGATCCGAACGTGGTGGTGCTGACGGGCCTCAACGAGGGTTTGCCCGTCGGGCTCGTTACCATCGACGAGCGGGTCGTCGCGTACGGCGTTGGCGACCCCATGCTGTGCCGCGTCGTGGAAGCGTACGCGCGCGGCAAGCTCAAGGCGAAACGAGCCTTCGAGGGCGCCGCGCTCGCCGGGCTGGCTCCCCCGAGCGCGGACGCCTTGTTGGCCGCTCACGTCCCGGGACCATTCGCGGAGCGATGGCAAAATGCCGCAGGTGGTCTGCTCGAGATCGCGACCGCGCTCACTGCAACGCTCAAACCGACGTCAGCTGGTCACGCCATGCTCGAGCTCACGCTGCACGGCGACTTCACCGATAGCAGCGCTGCGGAGCGACTCAGGTCAACCTACATGTCGGTTGCCAGTAGCTCAACTGGCACGCTGCTGGGTTTGGGCGCTGCGCTCGACGTACGCACGATAACGAGCGCACAAAACGATCACGTCACGTTGATGGTGCCACTGCCACTCACCGAGATCGCGAAAGGCGCGCACGCCGTCACTAGCGGTGATCTCGATGATATTTTTTGGCTTTCACCAACGAACCCTCGAGTCTCGACACCTACATCGTCACCCGAGTTGCGCTAGAAATTGCAGCGATTTCGACGATCTATGAGATACGTGAGGGGATGGATTCGATTGACCAAAAGGCGCCAGTGATGTTACGACCTCCGCCGTGCTGCACTGCGGCGAGCGGGATGAACGAACGGCAGCCAGCGCTTGAGCGTCGGAGGTCAGAGGTGACTTCGTGGTGAAGCCGAAGTCGCGTGGCGGACGTGTAGCCGCCCCTGCCCTAGTCGAGCGTTTAGTTCCCGTGCAAGCAGGTCAGGAGGGCAATTTGTCGGTTGAAACCATTCGCATCAACTTCAAGACGGGTGACATGGCGGTACATCCCGCCCACGGCGTCGGTGAAGTTCAAGACATCGAAGAGAAAGACTTCGGAGGGCGTAAAACCCCCTGCTACGTGATCAAGATCCGCGACAGCGGCTTGAAGGTCATGGTGCCGACCGAGGCTGCTTCGCGAGTCGGGCTCCGCCCGGTGATGAAGAAGAAGGAAGCGCAAAAGATCCTCGACATCTTGAAGGCGCCCGAGGTCGCGGTGGATCTGCAACCGTGGAATCGTCGCTTCCGTGCCTACACCGAGATGCTCAAGAGCGGCCTACCTTCGGAGATCGCCAAGGTTCTCCGCGACATGTATCGCTTGAAGTTCGACAAAGATCTCTCGTTCGGCGAGCGGCGGTTGCTCGATCAAGCCCGCAGCCTGTTGGTCCAAGAGCTCGCCCTGGCCAAGAAGGTTCCGCCTTCGACCATGGAAGGCGAGATTCAGCAGATCTTCAGCGCGTAGGCCCAACGTTGCCTGGGTCTTGGGTTGCTCCACGGTAACTCGAGGCTCGAGGCAACGTCCGCGCTTCGATCGAGCTTCTCTCGAGAAGGTCGAGGGCTGGGAAGTGAGGGCTGGCCCTTAAAGAGCTGACGCGCTGGCCGTGCTGAAGGAAGCATGGAAGCGCGCGCGCTGTTGGCGTTGGGTCGGTTTCGACGAGAGGAGCGCGCGGCTCTCGCGGTCGCAGCCGAGCAGGCGGCCTTCGAGCTGCACGCGGTCGACACGACCGACGAAGCGTCGGAGTGGCTCTCCAACCACGACGCACACGGCGCCCTGCTCGAGAGCGAACAGTCCGAAGCCTTGGCGGTGGAGGCTCGCAGCAGCGCGCGGCACGTGCGCTTGCCCATGCTGGCGCTCGCGCGCAGCGTATCGGACCTCGCGTTCAACGACGCCTTCAGTTGGGGCGCCGACGACGTGCTGCCGTTCGGCGAGGTGCGGCCGCTGCTCACGCGGCTACGCAACTTGCCGCGTGAGGCCGCCGAGGCGCCCAACACGGGCCGTGGCAACGCGCTGATCGCCGAAGCAGACCGCACGCGCCGCACCGTGGTCGCGCGCGTGCTGCGCAACGCCGGCTACGCGGTCACGTTCGCCGTCACCAGCGAGGACGCGGCGAGCTTTGCCGAGCGCGCCGATCTGAGCTTGGCCGTCGTGAACGCCGAGCTGATGCCCAACGCGCGGCCGGTGGTGGAACGGGCGCGCGGGGCCGGCAGCAGCGCCAACTTCATCCTGTGCTGCGCGCCTCGCGATCTGCGCGCGGCCCGCGAGGGCTTGCAGGACTTGAGCGGCGTGGCCGCCGTGGACGGCTACGCGGCGCCCGAGAACGTGCTGTTCGCCTCGAACGAGCTGCGCGCAGGCGCCGTCAACAACCGCAAAACGCCGCGCCTGCTGTACGGTACGACGGTCGCGTTTCGCGGCGCGGGCCGTGAACGGGACGACTTGGGTTTCACCTACAACGTCTCGAGCGGCGGTATCTACGTCCGCACCTTGGCTCCGCCAGACGACGACGAGACCTGGATTGAGCTGCGCCCGCCGCGCAGCGACCGGCTAGTCAGGCTCGTGGCGAAGATTGCCTGGCGACGTCGCTTCAACCACAACGAGAACGCGACCGTGCCGCCCGGCTTTGGTGCTCAGATCATCGACGGCGCCAAGGCCGATCTCGAAGCGTGGAACGCGGGCAACGCCGCCATGCAGGCCGCCCTCGGCTGAGGCCGCGCGCCCCGCGAGCACGCCGCCCGCCGAAAACGGCAGGCGTGCTCAGCAGCCGACATGACGGTACTCTCCGCGCCATGAAGATCTACACCCGCACCGGCGACAAGGGAGACACGGGGCTGTTCGGCGGAGTGCGGGTCCCCAAAGACGATCCGCGAGTCGAGGCCTACGGCACCATCGACGAAACGAACGCCGCCATCGGGCTGGCTCTCTCGCATTGTCGGGTCGCTTTCGTGCAACGCGTGCTGAGCGAGGTGCAAAGTGACCTATTCACCCTCGGCGCCGAGCTCTCGGCGGCCAGCGGCAGTGAAGCCCGGCTCGGCATCGCGCTGCTGACCGACGCGGATGTGCTCCGGCTCGAGCGGGCCATCGACGAGGCCGAGGAGCCGCTGCCGGCGCTGAAGAATTTCGTCCTGCCCGGCGGGCCGCCCGACGTAGCAGCCCTGCATTTGGCCCGCACGGTGGCGCGGCGCGCGGAGCGGCGCGTCCTCTCCCTGGTCCAGCGCGAGGCGGTACGACCCACCTTGCTCGTGTATCTGAACCGCCTCGCCGACTTGCTTTTCGTGCTGGCGCGGCGCGCGGGGCACGAAAATGGCGCCGCCGAGGTGCCGTGGGCGCCACGCGGCCAGCGCGCGTGAACGGGGGCCGTTTTGGGCTACGATGCCCGCCGTGGCCATCAGGAAGATCGCACAACTGGGCGAACCCGTTCTGCGTAGGGTTGCGCGCCAGCTCAGCGTCCAGGAGCTGAGCAGCCCCGCGATTCAAACCCTGATAGACGACATGATCGACACCATGCACGACGCCGACGGCGCAGGGCTGGCCGCGCCCCAGGTGTACGAATCCGTCCAGTTGTGCGTGATCGAGCTCAGCAAGAATCCGCGCTACCCGGACGCCCTGGACATCCCGCTCACCGTCTTGGCCAACCCGGTGGTGACGCCCCTGGTTGGCGGCCCCGAAGGCCAGCTGGCGCCCAACGACACCATCGCCATGTTCGAGGGCTGCCTGTCGGTGACGGGGCTTCGCGGTCAGGTCGTGCGGCCGCGACGCGTTCGCGTGCAGGCGCTCGATCGCGCCGGCCAGCCTCTGGACTTCGTGTGGGAGGGTGTGCGCGCGAGCGTGGTGCAACACGAGACCGATCATTTGAAGGGCGTGCTGTACGTAGACCTGGCCGACAGCAAGAGCCTGACGTTCCTGCGCGAGTACGAGCGTTACGTGCCGCGCGAGCTGCGCATCGTCGATCGGGGCGCAGCGTGAGCCGTTTCAACCCCGGCGACCTCGTCTCCGGCAAGTACCGAATCGTTCGTTTGATCGGCGACGGCGGTATGGGCGTCGTGTACGAAGCGCGCCACGAGGTGCTCGGCTCGGGCGTCGCGCTGAAGTTCCTGCACGCGGATCTGGCCAAGCGCCCAGGGCTGACTCAGCGGTTCCTGCAAGAGGCGCGCGTTTCGGCCACCATCCAGAGCCCCCACGTCACCCACGTCACCGACGTAGACACGGCTCAAGACGGCTCGCCCTACTTGGTGATGGAGCTTTTGCACGGGCAAGCGCTGCAAGCCCTGCTCGATCGCGAGGGCCGGCTCGTCGTCGATCAAGCCGTGGACTTCGGCCTGCAGATCCTGGCCGGGCTCGAGGCGGCCCACGCGACGGGCGTGGTGCACCGCGACATGAAGCCCGACAACGTGTTCGTCACGCCCTCCGGCGGGGGTCCTCTGCTCAAGCTGATTGATTTCGGTATCGCCAAGCTGCGCGCCTCGAGCGAGTTCAGCAAGGGCCTCACGCGCGCGGGCGTGATCATGGGCACGCCGGAGTACATGGCGCCGGAGCAGCTGTCGTCGGCGCACACCACCGATCACCGCGCCGACATCTACTCCGTCGGCGTCATGCTGTTCGAGATGCTCGCGGGCTGCCGCCCTGCCGACGGCGACGACGCCGACATCATCGTGGCCGCCGTCGAAGCGGGTCGCGTTCGCAAGTTGGGCGAGCTCTTGCCCGGGCTGCCGCCGGGCTTGATTGCGCTCGTCGAGCGCGCAACGCTCCCCCAGCGCGACCAGCGCTTCGACAGCGCCAGTGAAATGCGCCTGAATTTGGCGCAGTTCGCGGGCCAGCTCAGCCACGCCGGTACGCTCGCGGCCACGGCCGAGCCGCTGGCGCCCCTGGCGACGCCGGCATCGGTGGCGCTGCTCTCGCTGCCCGCGCACGTCTCCAACCCCGGCGTGCCCAAGACGCTCCCGCCCCAGGGCCCGCCGCTGAGCGTGAGCCAGCTGGGTGCCGCGCGCACCAGTATCTCGGAGGGCGACCCGGCGATGTCGCAGCTGGGGCGTCCCATGACGGGCACGGCCATGGCCGCGCCGGCGCTGGGCGGTCCGTCGCCGTACGGTCCTCCCCCGAGCTACGGCCCGCCCCCGGCCTACGCCGGCCAGCATTACCCTTCGCAGCAGCCGCCTCCACCGCGTCCCAAAGGTCGTTCCGGCTTGCTGATCTCGGCGCTCGTTCTGGCCGTGCTGGGGGGCGGCGGCGCTGTCGGCTATGCCGCGTATCGCGCCGCCGACAACAAGCGCACCGTAGCGCCGCCTCTACCCGACGCGGGTCCGCTCGTGACGACGACCCCCACCGCGACCGAGGTTCTGAGCCCCGACGGTCCGCTGGTGACGAGCACCGCGCCCACCGCGGGCACGGTCGTCCGCGTGCCAACGAGCGGCAAGCAGCCCGCGGGCACCACCGGCGCAGGCGGCAGCACGGGCGGACCCGTCGTGGTGACGACCGGCGGGGGCGCAACGACGTTTCAGCTCCCGTTCCCGCTACCCAGCACGCTGCAGATCCCCACCACCCTGCCTTCGACGATCCAGCTGCCGCCGGGCATCACATTTCCCCCAGGATTTCCAGGCGTTCCGCAGCCAGCCCCCACCGTTGCCCCCGCGCCCACGGCCACCCCCACGGTCACGCCCACGGCTGCCCCTCCAGCGCCCACGCCCACCTCGACGCCGTCGCCCACTCCCACGACTCAGCCGACTCGACCGCGAACGAGCGCAAGGCCCTAGCCCTCTCGAGAAATTGGACTATGTCACTTCCACGAAACACGACCGAAAGGCCCGGGTGCGCCGCTAGGTCGTACGGTCAATCATCCGCGCCGCAGAGAGAATCCCAGTGAGCTCCGTCCCCCCGTCCGAGGATTTCCTGCGCTCGTTCGCAGCATCCCTGCCCGCCAGCTACCGCGCTAACTTCGAGGCCGGCGCCATCGCGACCCACGCCCGTATCGCCCGCGAGCGCGAATCTGCGCCGGCCAACATCGGCTCGTTCTTCTCGCCGCGCGTACCCGGCGCCGCCATCTGCGTCGTGGCCGATGATCGCCCTGGCCTGCTCGCCACCATCAGCGCCGCGCTGGTGCTGTGCAACCTCGACGTGATCGAGGCCGAGGCTTACACGCGTCGCGTCCCTGGCCAGCACGACGAAGCGGTCGACATTTTCTGGGTGCGGCGCGAAGCCGCCAGCGCTCAACCAAACAGCCTCTCGCAAGAAGAGACGCTGCAGCTGTGCCAAACGCTGATCGGCCTGATCGAAGGCAAGCTCGATCGCAAGCGCGTCGACACCTCCACGCGCGCGGTAACGCCCGCCGCCAAAGAGACCGTGGTTCGTTTCATCGAGGGTGAAGACGGCACGTTCGCCACGCTCGAGGTAGAGACGTTCGACCGCTCGGGCCTGCTGCTTGCCCTATCGCAGGCGCTCTTCTCGCAGCGCGTGCAAATCGTCGGCTCTCAGGTGAAGACCCGGGGCGGCCGCGTCTTCGACCGCTTCCACATCGTCGAGCTCGACAACAAACCCATCTCGCCAACCCGTCGCCTCGAGATTCAGGTGGCCATTTTATCCGCCATCGATCCCGTTCCCGACGACGCCGACACCCTCAGCGCGCAGGCCTGAAGCGCGCCGCGGCAAAGCACCCCGCGTGGGGCATGCGGGCTCTGGAGACGCGTTCCCGGGGGCTCCCGTTGCGTCGCTAAAATCCGTGTAAATTCGAGCAGATATCGCGCTGGGCGGAGCCCGGCCCGCGGCTTGCAGCTCGTCGGCTCAAGGAGGTCGCCATCATGGCTTCCCGAGCCCACGTCATTCACGACTATTCCATCGCGCATCCCCACGTCCGCAGTCGTCGCCAGGTTTGGTACCGGCACGATCCGGTCGTCGTTCCGCGCTCGAGCTTGTGGCGCACGAGCGGCGGATTGATCGTGACGGCCTTGGCCATGGCCGCCATCGTCACCGGGAGCGCGTACGCCGCGTTCCACGACCAAGCACCGAGCTTGGCCGAAACGCCTACCGCGCCGCTCGTGGACACCTGGCGGCTCGACCCGCTAGCCCAGCAAGCAAACGTCGCGAATCTGCTGTCCGGACCGGCGCACGCGGTGCCCAGCCTCGAGGGTACCGGCAATGCCGCCCACCTGGATGACCAACCGTTGTTCTCCGATCCGGCGCTGAGCAGCGCCCAGCCAGCGGAGCCGCTGCCGCTCAGCCCCGCGCCCAGCGAAGGGCTCAGCCCCACGCCCAGCGAAGAACAGCCGCTGCCGGGGACGCGAACGCTTCCCTACGCCGGGCCAGCCGCAACCACGTCGGCAGTGCCGTATCCCGATCCCGTCACGACCCCGCCCGATGTCATCGCGCCGCCCGAGGCCACGCCCGAAACGCCGACGCCCGCGCTGGACCCCGACAACCCCTACAGCGATTGAGGAGAGACGCCCTGGCACTCGGGGCAGAAGTACGTCGAGCGCTGCAAGGGGCCCTGGCGGCGCATGCCAATCTTGGCGTCGCACTTGAGGCAGTGTTGACCGCTGCGCTCGTAAACGAAGTGATTTTGGCCCGCGAAGGTGCCGAAGGTAGTGCGCCGCGGCCCTTTGCCGACGTTGCGGCGCATGAGCTCGCGCGCGCGCTTCAGCACCCGCTCGAGGGTGGCGTCGTCCAGCGCGGACACGCTGGCGAAGGGCGACACCTTTTCCAAGAACAGCACCTCTGATTTGTAAACGTTACCGAGGCCGGCGACGATTGACTGGCGTAGCAGCGCTTCGGCGATTGTAAGCTCGGGATTTTCGCGCAGGTTCGACATCGCCTCGGCTTGATCGTAGTCGGCGCTGAGCAGGTCGGGCCCGAGCCCGGCGAGGCGCGCTTCGAGCTTGGGCAAGGGTGCCAGCTGCACGAACGCGGCGCGCTGCAAGACGGCGACGGATGCTTCCGTCTCGATGATCAGCGTCGTGTCTTCGTCGTTCCACGCCGGCTCGCGCGCTGTTTTGTGGGCGAGGCGCGCAGACGCGGCGGCCTTTTCGAACGTGCTCCACTTGCCCTGCATGCGCAAGAAGCTGAGGAGCCCGCGACCGTCGCCCAGCTCGATGATCAGGTGTTTGCCGTGCGCGCGCACGGCCGTTATCACTTGACCCTCCACGCCTTGCTCTTTCAGCTCCGGTAGCGGCGTCGCGAAGCGCGTGATGCGGCGCCCCGTCAACACGGCGCCGAGCCGACGGGCGGCGATGAACAGCGTGTCACCCTCGGGCATGGCGCGCGCTAGGCCTCCTCCAGCTCTTCTGCTTCGTCGACGGGGACGGCGCCTCGGCGCAGGCTGAAGCCCGAGGCACCACCGCCGAAACCTGCGGCCGCGAACGCCGCCGCGTGCGGCGAACGCGCCGCCTCCACGCGATCGATGGTTTGGATCAGCAGCACGCGGCGCCGGCCGGGACGAACGAGCGTCTTCAGCGCGGCCAGCAGCGCAGACAGCTGATGCGAGCGCGCCGGCTCTTGCTCGTTCAAAAACAACGATAACGATCGATCGCTCTTGCCCAGGTAGGCGATGAGCCGGCCATCGTGCAAGACGACCAAGGCGCCGGGCGTGCGTTGCGGGCGTAGCTCGCCCTCGGGCCAAGGCAACGCCGCGCCGTACGGGTTGGCGGGATCGGTAGCGGCCAGCACGACGGCCGGCGTGTCCTCCGACTTTGCCCGCAAGCGTTCGTCGGCGCCGGGCAGCGCGAACTGCGCGCCGCCGAGGCCGGCGATGAAATAGCCGCGCCGGACCTTGCCCGCATCTTCCATCGCCTTGAGCACGGGGTAAAGCTCGGCAAAGCTGCCGAGCCCGTCGGCGTTGACGATCTCTCGGCTCACGATGCCGTGCCGATCGAGCAACAGGCGAGCCCGCGCCGTGCGTTGCTCGGCGACGCTCCGCCCCGCGTCACGCCGCACCAATGACCAGCGGCCTTCGCTCCCTGGCATCACCGCGCGACGGGCGCGTGGCTCGGGGCGCCCGCGCGGAGACTTGGCGTGCGCCTGCAGTGAGCGCAGAGGCGCGAGGGTGTCGTTCGTCACCTCACCCGCCCACACCAAGTCCCAGAGCGCGCTCAATAAATCGCGAGGAAAACCGCCGATCCGCCTGGCCAAATCCGAGAAGAACAGCGCCCCGCCTTGCTCGAGCTCGGCGCGCAGCTTGGCTTGCAGCTCGCCCGGCGCCGCCACTGGCGGTGGTGAAAGCAGCCCGAGCTTGTCGGCGCGATAGAGCGCCACCTTGCCGTCGCTGGAGCCGTGGGGCTCGACACCGACCCAAGCCAGCTCACCGCTGGCCAGCAAGCCGTCCAAATCGGCGTGGGAAAAGCCTCTGATTCGCGCCGGCAGCACCTCTTCCACCAACACCGAAGCCGCGATCGGCGTGCCCTGCAGCTGATCGATCGCGCGCTCGAGAGCGTCCGGCGAGCGCGACGGCTCTTGGGCGCCTTGCCAGGCGAGGGCCAAGCGGGCAAACGCTTCCGGCGGCGCGGGCTCGATCGCGCGCCGCAGCTTGGCTAGGCTACGCTGCTTGATGGTGCGCAGCACGTTCTTGTCGCACCACTCGCGCTCGCGACCACCGGGCAAGAACTCCCCGCGCACCACGCGGCCCGCTTCTTCGAGCTGAATCAAAGCCGATTCGACGACGCCGCGGCCCAAGCCGTAGCGGCGCGCCGGCGCCTCGCTGGTGAACGGCGCGTGGGTGCGGGCGTAGCGCGACAACAGCTCGCGCAGGGCGTCCGTCGTGGGCGCCAAGAAGGTGCTCGGCAGGCCCGCGGGCGGCATCACGCCCAAGGCGTCGCGAAGCTTGCCGGCGTCTTCGGCGGCAAAAAACCGAGGTTCGCCGGCGATCTGGGCGCGCCCCACCCGCCGCGCCGCCTGCAGCTGCTCCAAAATGGCCGGCATGGCCTCGGGCTCGTGAGCGCGCGCTTGCAGATCCTCGAGCGTCAAATCACCCAGCAGCAGCAACAGGTCGTGCACGTCGTCGGCGTGACGCAAGCTCGGCTCGCGTAGCCGGAGCAGATCGCGCTCGACACCGGCGATGGTATCGGCGTCGAACAGCTCGCGCAGCTCGGCCTCACCCATCAAGCCGCGCAGCTCGGCCTGGTCCAAAATCAGGGCCTGCGCGCGGCGTTCGGCCAGCGGCGCGTCGCCGTCGTAGATGAAGTTGCCGACGTAAGAGAACAACAGGGTGCTGGCGAACGGCGACGGGCTCTGCGAATCGACGGGCACGAGCGCGATCTCTCGCCGCCGGATGGCCGACAAGAGCTCGATCAACGCGGGCAGATCGAAGACGTCGCGCAAGCACTCGCGATAAGTCTCCAGAATCATCGGGAAAGAAGGGTACTGACTGGCAACGCGGAGCAAGTCGGAGGCCCGGCGACGTTGCGCCCACAGCGGCGTCCGGCGCTTGGGATCGCGCTTCGGCAGCAGCAGCGCGCGCCCGGCGTTCTCACGAAAATGCGCGGCAAACAGCGAGCTCTTGGCCAAGCTCTGCACGACCAGCGCCTCGACCGTCTCGGGGTCGGGCGCAAACTCCTCGGCCGACAGCTGCTCTTCGGTGTCGGGCAGGCGGAGCACGATGCCGTCATCCGACCAAACCGCGTCCAGCTCGGCCCCAGAACGATTGCGAAAGCCTTCGGCCAGCGCCATGGCCCACGGCGCGTGCACGCGCCGCCCGAACGGGCTCAAGATGCAGACGCGATAGTCGCCCACTTCGTCTTTGAAGCGCTCCACGATGACGGCGCGATCGTTCGGAACGACGGCGGTCGCCGCGCGTTGCTCGTAGAAATACTCGAGCATGGCCTGGCAAGCGCCGCTGTCGAAGCCGTGCGACTCTTTGAGTGTCTCGGTGGCGCGGAGCAGCGGTAGGGCCATGAGCTCGCGCGTCAACGCGCCGATCTTGCGCCCCAACTCCACGGGACGCCCGGGGCCTCCGCCGCGCCAAAACGGCATCTTTCCCGGCTGGCCGGGGGCGGGGCTCACCAGCACGCGGTCGTGGGTGATGTCGTCGATGTGCCACGAGCTGGCGCCGAGCAGAAAGACGTCCCCGGCGCGCGACTCGTAGACCATCTCTTCGTCCAGCTCGCCGACCCGCACCGGCTTCTCGCTGTTCGACAGAAAGACGCCGTAGAGGCCGTGATCGGGGATGGTGCCGCCGCTCACGATCGCGATCCGCTTGGCCCCAGCGCGGGCGCTGATCTCTCCGCTCACGCGATCCCACGTGATGCGCGGGCGCAGCTCCGAAAATTCGTCGGAGGGGTAGCGGCCGGCCAGGAGCTCGAGCACGCCGTCGAACGAGGCGCGGGGTAGCTCGGCAAACGGCGCCGCCTGGCGACAGCGCTCGAAGATGGTGTCGGCGCCGAGCGACTCGTTGGCGACCATGGCCACGATTTGCTGGGCCAGCACGTCCAGCGGATTGCGCGGGTAGCGCGTGGCCTCGACGGCGCCCTCGTGCATACCGCGCGCGACCACGGCCGCGGCCGGCAGCTCGCCCTTGTGCTTTGGAAAGACGATGCCGTGCGATGTTTCGCCCACGCTGTGGCCGGCGCGCCCAATACGCTGCAAGCCCGAAGCCACGCTGGGCGGAGCCTCGACCTGAACGACCAGGTCGATGGCGCCCATGTCGATGCCCAGCTCGAGCGACGAAGTGGCCACCAGCGCGCGCAGCTTGCCGAGCTTCAGCTGATCTTCGACGGAGGCCCGCTGATCTTTGGCGAGCGAGCCGTGGTGAGCGAGCGCGATTTCGCTGCCGGCCAGCTCGTTCAGGCTCTGGGCCAGCCTCTCGGCCAGGCGACGGCTATTGACGAACACGAGCGTCGAGCGGTGCTCCTGGATCAGCTGCAGCAGCGGCGCGTGGATCTCCGGCCAGTTGGACTTGGGCGTCGCGGCGGCGGCGGGAGCGCCCGGGTTCGATTCCGGGACGGTAGGCTCCGCGCCACCCGCGCGTGCAGCGGCCCGGACTTCGACGTGCAAACGCGGAGGCATGCGCGCGTCGACGATCTCGACCGGGCGCTGCTGCAGATTGTCGGTACCGGGCACGCTGACGTTGCCTGCGAGTAGCCGAGCCGCTTCGTCGAGTGGTCGCTGCGTGGCCGAGAGGCCGATGCGCTGCAGCGGCTGGGCCCCCGTGCGCATCGCCTCCAGCCGCTCCAACGACAAGAACAGGTGCGCGCCGCGCTTGGTCGGGAGCAGCGCGTGAATTTCGTCGATGATGACGGTCTGCAAGGCGGCAAAGTGCCGCCCGGCCTGCGAGGTGAGCAGCAGGTAAAGCGACTCGGGCGTGGTGATCAGGAGGTCGGCGCCGCTGCGTTGAAAGCGAGCGCGATCCTTGATGGCGGTGTCGCCGGAGCGTGTGGCCACGTCCGGTTCGCGCACTGGGAGCGACAATTCGGCGGCGGCGGCGCGAATACCGGCGATGGGGGCGCGCAGGTTGCGGTCGATGTCGACGGCGAGCGCCTTGAGGGGCGAGACGTAGAGCACCTTCACGCCGCCGTCGGAGGCCGGCTCGGTCATCAATCGATCGAGCGCGCACAAGAACGCGGCGAGCGTCTTACCGGAGCCGGTAGGCGCCAGCAGTAGCGTCGATTTGCCGTCGCGAATCGGCCCCCACCCCAGGCTCTGGGCGCGCGTGGGCGCTTGAAAGCTGCGAGAGAACCAATGCCGAACCGGCGCCGAAAAATCGTCCAACGCGTGCGCGCTGCCCTTCATGGCACGGGCGCTCGCAAAGCCCTCATCAGGGGGCGACTCGGCATCGGGCCAGTATAGTACCGCCGCCTCGAACGTCGACGGCCCGCTAACCTGCGCTCGTAGCTCGCCCGAGGCTCGCCCAACGCATATTTGCCGCAGTGGCCGCCCTGCACCCGCGGGCGTAGGCTGGGTACCGGCATGAAGCTTCCGCTGCAGCCTCCGGTGTTGCCGATGTTGGCCAAACGTGTGAGCGCGTTGCCGAAGGGTGATTGGATTTACGAGCCGAAGTGGGACGGCTTTCGCACGTTGATCTTTCGGGATGGGGCGGACGTATTCCTGCAAAGCCGCGACGGAAAGCCGCTCAACCGCTACTTCCCCGAGCTCTTGGGGCCCATCATCGAGCGCTTACCGGAGCGCTCCATCGTCGATGGCGAGCTGGTGATCGCCCGCGGTGACGCGCTCGATTTCGACGCCTTGCAGCTACGGCTGCACCCGGCCGCGTCGCGCGTACGCATGCTCGCGGAGCAGTCGCCAGCGTCGGTCGTCTGCTTCGATCTGCTGGCTGAGGGCGACCGGTGTCTCACGCAGCTGCCCTTCACGGAGCGGCGGGCCGCGCTGGAGCGGGCCCTGGCCGGCGGCGAGCCGCCCGTCTACCTGACCCCCGCGTCGCGCGATCCGGCCGTGGCCGCGGACTGGTTTTCACGCTTCGAGGGGGCTGGTCTGGACGGCGTGATGGCCAAGGCACCGGACGGCCCGTACGAGCCGAACAAGCGGGTGATGCTGAAGGTGAAGCACGAACGCGATTGCGACTGCGTCGTCGCAGGCTTCCGCTGGCACAAGCGCGGCAACAAGGACGCGGTGGGCTCGCTGCTGCTGGGTCTGTTCGACCAGAGCGGCGTCTTGCACCACGTCGGGGTGTGCGCCAGCTTCAACGACGCGAAGCGGCGGGAGTTGGTGCAGCTCTTGGAGCCGTACCGTCGCGACGCGCTCCAGGGGCACCCCTGGCGGTCGTGGGCCGAGCACGGCTCGGGCGAAACCTCCGGCGAGCAGCGCATGCCCGGCGGACAGAGCCGCTGGAGCCAGGGCAAAGACCTCTCCTGGGAGCCCCTGCGCCCCGAGCTGGTGGTCGAGGTGGCTTACGACCACATGCAGGGCGACCGCTTCCGGCACACCGCGCAGTTTCGTCGCTTTCGCGACGACAAGGCACCGGGCGCGTGCGACTACGCTCAGCTCGAGGTCGTGGCGCCGGAAGAGATCGTCAAAATCTTCGGCGCGCGCGGCGCCTGACTATCCGCTCTTCGGCCGAGGCTTGGCGCGGCGCCCCGCCCGCGTCGGATCGTCGTCGGGGTCGGGCGTTTCTTGGGGCGGGCGCTCGGCCTCCGGCACGTGACGCAAGTTGACGCGCACTCGCGTCCAGGTCGACGAGCGCCCGCGCATGGTATCCACCAGGACGTCGTCCACAGCCAGCCGCGCAGCCACGTTCGGATACTTGGCCTGCCAGCGCGCCAAGCCGCTGAGCGCCGCCTCTTTATCCGGAGAATTTGCCACCACGATCAGCGGCATTCTTACGCGCTTGGGAGCCGCGGCTTTGGTGGCGCGTTTCGCCGTCGGCTCCTCCGACGTGCCGACCGGGCTCGTGGCGGCTTTCTTGGCGCGCGAAGGAGCGACGCGCGGCCCTTCGCCGGCGGATTTTTTGAAATGAGGCGGCCACGGCGCGTCGCCCAAGCCAGACGCCTCGTCACGAGCCGCGAGCTCGAGGAGACCCAGCAAGGAGCCCACGCGCCCATCTTTGTCCGCGTGTGGGTCGCCGAGCCGCGCGAAGCGCTCGGGCACGGTCAGCACCGTGAAATCGGCTGGCTCGCACTCGGGCACCTCGTGCCAAAACAGCGGCGTCGATACGCGCGCGTCTGGCAGCGGCCGGACCGAGTACGCCGAGCACGTGGTGCGATCTTTGGCGTTCTGGTTGTAGTCGAGGAACACGCCGTGACGCTCTTCCTTCCACCATTTGGAGCTGGCCAAGCTGGGCACCCGCCGCTCGATTTCTCGCGCCAGAGCTAGAGCCGCACGGCGCACCTCGCTGAAGGGCCAACGCGGCTCGATGCTGGCGTTGACGTGGATGCCGCGCGAGCCGCTCGTCTTCGCAAAACCCACCAAACCGTGCTCTTCCAGCAGCGCCTTCACCTCCAGCGCCACCTTTCGCACGTCGTCCCAGGCTACGCCCGGGCCCGGATCCAGATCGACGCGCAGCTCGTCGGGGTGCTCGAGATCGCCCGAACGAACCGGGTGTGGGTGGAGCTCGACGCAGCCCAAGTTGACGACCCACGCCAAGCCGGCCGCGTCGTCGACGACGACTTCTTTCGCGGTACGGCCCGAAGGAAACGACAAGGTGACGGTGCGCAGCCACTCCGGATGCGCCTCCGGCGCGCGCTTTTGGAAGAACGGCGGCGCCTCTGCTCCGTTCACGAATCGCTTCAGCACGATGGGGCGATCGCGAATGGGACGCAGGGCTCCGTCCGCCACCGCCAAATAGTAGCGAACGATGTCGAGCTTGCTCAGCTCGAGCTGCTTCCAAAAGTACGGCTTGCCAGGGTGAGTGACGCGTACCTCGCGACCGCCAACCGTCAGCAGCTCTACTTCCTCGCTCACGCTGCCCAGCGTACACCGGGGACTGCAGCCATGCCCGACACCGAGCGCGGCCTGCTCGACCTGCTACGCGAGCTGACGCAGCTCACCTTGCCCGACGAGCGTGACTCGCCGTTGGTTCGCATGCGCGCGTACGAAAATGCCACGCAGGCCAGGGCTCGTTCGACCGCGCCCGAGCGTCAAAGCAGCCGCAAAAAGGCCAGCAGCGCTCGCCGGGCAGGCCCTGCCAGCGCCTGCCCCGGGGCGCCGCCGTTGGCGTCGTGCAGCGCGCCCTCCGGGCCGTCGCGGAAGCGCTCGAGCACGCTGGCCAGGTCGGGTGCGGAGCCGTTCGTGAAATAGCGAGGCTTGGTCGCGAGCCGCCGCAAGCTGGTCACGCGCGTGCCGCGCTCATGCACGTACGGCAAAACGCCCGTCTTGGCGTAGTCGGCCCGGGCCCACACCACGGGAGCATTGCGCGAAAATATCAGCGTCTCCCAAGCGGCGAAGGGCACCTCGCTCGCGCCGTCGTCGGACAGCAGCCGCGCGCCGTGACAGCTCTGACAGTGGTCACGAAAAGCGCGCGCCCCTTCGGCCTCGAGCGCGGAAAAGCTCGTGCGGCCCTGGCTATTGACGTTCGGCGCGGGCGTGAACGCATACAAGAAACGCAGCAACGCTTCGCGCAGCTCGAGCGGCCCCAGCTCGGGGCGGGAGATGCCAAGCTCGTACAACCAGGGGAAGCGCGCCGTCTCGATGCTGAACCAGGGGTCGGTCCCGCTGCCCGCGCCGGCGACGCGAAACTCGTTGTGGCTCACCGCGCTGAGGTCAGGGTCCAGGGCGCGCGAGAAGTGCGGGCGGTTGTTGGCGAGGCCGAACAGCGGCTTGGTCACCACGCTCACGTTGCCTCTACCCGTGTAGTGCACCCGGCCGTCCAAACCACCTTCGAAATGGCACGTTTCGCAGCTGAAGCGAGAGTGCGTGCCCGCGCTCGAGTTCTCGGGCGCGATCAGCTCCGTGAAAAACAGGGCTTCGCCGAGCCTCACCTCCGGCACTGGTCGACGCGCAGGATCGACGCGCACCACGCGGAGACCAGCAGCCTCCAGCTTGACCCACGCATCCAGCAAGGGGTCGGCGTAAACGACGCTGTCGTTGGGCGCTCGAGCCGCGTCGCTGACCCCCGGCAACGACGGCGCCGTCTGCACCAGGGGCGGCGCGCTCGGATCGCGGCCCCACTCGGCGTGCAGCCGCCGCCCGCTACCGGCGGCCAGCACGGTCAGCCCCAGCGAACCTTGGCCTGGCTCCAACAAGAGCGCCTTGGGCACGACCAGGCCGTAGTCCGAGACGTCGAGCTCGGCGATGCGCCGGAGGCCGCCGGGGCCGAGCCGATAGAGCCAGACGAAGCTGTCGATGTTCTCGAACTCACCGTGCGCGCGAACCAGCGGCTTGTCTTCGACGCCCGCCACCGCTAGCAGCAACCCGTCGGCGGTCATGGCGGCGTCGGCGGCCCACAGCGTGCCGTCGTGGCGCACGCGCCCCAGCTCGCGTGTCGGTAGCCCGCGCGGCCCCAGCTCCAGAACACGCACGCTGCGCTCGAACAGCGACGTCTCGAGCAAGAATTGCCCGCGGCGCTGCAGGCGTAGGCCACCGGCGAGCGCCGGCCAGCGCGAAAGCACCTGCCCGCGCGCGTCGAGGGTGAGCAACGCGCCGCCGTCGGCCGGCAGCGCGTAGACGAGGCCAGCGTCTCCGCAGGCTAGATCCGCAATGCCGGCCACCGGCAAGCGCCATTCGTGAACCGTGGTGGAGGCGCGCTCCGCACCGAGCCGAACGTGAAGTAGCCGATCGTCGTAGCGGCTCGCCACCCAAGCGTCGCCGCGCGCGTCGAGGCAAAGCGCGCTGGGAGCTTCGGGCAAGCGCACCCGCTGCTGCTCGTCGAGCTCGGCGCCGAGCGTAACGAGCGCCTTGCTGCCACGTAGAATGCCGACGAAGCCGACGCCGTCGCGTTGCGCCGCGATGCGATACGGATCCGCTCCGCTCACGTCGAGCCACGCTGGCTGTTCGCGCGGCGCGAAGGCGGTCCGCACCGCGGCTTCACGCGCTCGCAGCGAGCGCAGGCGTTCCTTGGAGCCGCTGGCCTGCTCGCGTGACGCCGGCACGGAGCGCGACACTGGCGACGAGCAGGCCGTGAGCCCTGCCGCGAGCGCGAGCCGAGCGAGCGCCCACCGCCAACGGACACGGCGCTCGAGAGCTCGGGCGCTGGCACGCGGCATGGCCTTCGAGTTAGTCGCGATGCGTCTGCACTGCAATTCTCGAGCGTCTCTAAGCGAGATGGCTCGTCTCGAGCTGAAACAGCGCCGCGGGCTCGAGACTCGCGCCGGCCCACAGCAAAATGCGCGATCTCTCGGTCGCGACGGCCGTTTTTCGGGTCCCGCCGGCGCGCTCCAACGTCGGCATGACTCCTGCTGAGGCAGGGCTCGTGAACGACGACTCTCTCCGACAACGCCGTCAGCTCGAAGCTCAAGTGGAGCGTTGGACCGCCGAAGCCAAGAAGCTCGCCGAGAGCGGTAAAGCAGCGGACGCGCTCGAGCTGTATCGGCGCGCCGCCGACGAGCTGCCGGGCGCGCCCTGGCTACAACATCGCACCGCCGAGCTCGCGCGTAAGCTCAAGAAGCTCGACGTGGCGATCAACTACTTTCGGCGAGCGGCCACCGCTTTTCAGATCGCCGACTTCCCGAAGCGCGCAGTCGCGCCGCTGCGCACGGCTTGGTCGCTGGCCATCGACGGGCTGCCGGCGACGTCGCGGCTGCTCGTCGAGCTAGCGATCGAGCTGATGACGGTACATCGCCGCCTGGGCTTTGCCGCCGACGCCACCGTCACGTTCGAGCGCACCAACGCCGCGTTGCGCACGCGCGGCTTCTCGGAGATCGGCGCGCACGTGCTCGAGTCGCTCGAGCGCGAGGCAACGCCCGCGCGCACGTCACAGCCGCCGACGCGACCGAGCTCGGCGCCGCCCAGCTCGCCGCCGCCTCCAGGCGACCGCTCGTCGGTACCGCCCGCTTCCGAGGTCGTGGAGCGGGGCTCGGGCTCACCGCTCAGCGGCGGTGAGGGCATCCCGAGCCCCCGAAGCCGCGCCCTCGCGCGGCTCCTCGGGCGCCGTTAGCGCCGGCGCCGGCGCCGCGCGACGGCCGCTCCGAGCACGGTCAGGATGGATACCAACGCCTGGAGCGGTGCTTGGCTGGACGCCGGCGCGCTGGTGCGACAAGCGCAACCTCCGCCCTCGAGCACGCCGTCGACCGCGCCGTTGCCCGCGGCGGTAGCGCCGGAATTGCCGAGGTTGCCCGCGCTGCCGCTCACGCCGTTGACGCCGTCGGTACCGGCGACCGCGCCGCTACCCGCGTTGCCGGCCACGCTCGGCGAGCCGGCTTCACCGGGCGTTTCGTCAACGCCGCCGCCGGAGCCGCCCTCGCCCGTCACCGGCTGGTCGGCGTCGTCGCTGGCGTCGTTCGGATCGCGCTCGCCGTCGTCGACCTGACCGTCGTGGTTCGTGTCTTCGTCGCCGTCGGCCACGCCGCCGTGATCGGTGTCCGGGTCGAGCGGATTCGTGGTGGTGGCGCCGCCATCTGCGTCGGCGATGCAGTGCTGCGCGGAGGCCTTGGTATCGGCGTTGGCGCAGTCGCGCCCCAGCTCGGTGCCGTCGAACAGACCGTCATCGTCGCTGTCGGGGTCGAGCGCGTTGATGGTGCCGTCGCCGTCCGTGTCGTCGCCGAAGTTCGGCTCGTCGCCGTCCTTGACGCCGTCGTCGTCGCTGTCGGCGTCGTTCGGATCGGTGCCGAGCGTGTCTTCGGTGCCGTTGGAGATGCCGTCGCCGTCGCTGTCCTCGAGGGCGCCATCATCGGCGCCGTGCCCAGCCGTCGGATCGGTCTCGCCGCTGTCTTTCACGCCGTTGAGGTTCTCGTCCTCGTTGCCGTCGCTGACGCCGCCGTGATCGGTGTCGGGATCGATGGGGCTCGTGGTCGTGGCGCCGGCGTCGCCGTCGGGCACGCAGTGGTTCTTGCTCTTGTCGGTGCCGGGATCTTCGCAGTCGAAGCCGAGCTCCGTGCCGTCGGGCAAGCCGTCGTTGTCGGAGTCGGGGTCGAGCACGTTGATGATGCCGTCGCCGTCGCTGTCGTCCGAGGGGTTGGCCTCGCTGCCGTCCGGCACGCCGTCGTCGTCGCTGTCGGCGTCGTTCGGATCGCTGCCGATGGCGCCTTCCTCGCCGTTGGTCAGGCCGTCGCCGTCGTCGTCGAGCAGGTCGGCGTCGTCGGCGCCGTGGCCGGCCGTCGGATCCGTCTCATCCGGGTCCTTCGCCCCGTCGTGGTTCAGATCTTCGGAGCCGTCCTTGGCTCCGCCGTCGTCGCTATCGGCGTCGCGCGGGTCGGTCGTGGTGCTGGGGTCGGCGTCGGCCCGGCAGTGCGTCGAGTTGGGCTTGGTGCCCTTGCCGCTGCAGTCCAGGCCGAGCTCGGTGCCGTCGAAGAGACCGTCGTTGTCGCTGTCGGGATCGAGCGCGTCGATCGTGCCGTCGCCGTCGCTGTCGGCCGAAGGGCTCGGCTCGTC